>APMI01000039.1_pt1 | contig 58751 bp, 57 predicted proteins | sample 667938 | NCBI WGS metagenome assembly APMI01 (sample SAMN01084076, study PRJNA167559) | wastewater metagenome | biome: Wastewater | place: Denmark: Ejby Moelle, Odense | collected 2011-11-28
CCGGGCGGACGCAAGGCTTCCGCCGGCAGGGCTGCGGCTTGCCGGGCATACAGCCCGGCGCCGAGCGCCAGCAGGCAGGCGCCGCCGGCCGCGCCAGCGATGCCGTTCAGGAAGCGGCGGCGCGCCTCGGACGAGGGCGCCGTCTGGCCGCGAGTGTCCGCGTTGCTCACTCAGTCTCCTCAGGCGCGCACCACCTTGACGGCGCACTTCTTGTAGTCGGTCTCTTTCGAGATCGGGCAGGTGGCGTCGAGGGTCAGCTTGTTGATCAGACGGCCTTCATCGAAGAAGGGCACGAAGACCAGGCCTTGCGGCGGCTTGTTGCGGCCCTTGGTTTCGACGCGGATCTGGATTTCGCCACGCCGCGAGGCTACCTTGACCACCATGCCGCGCTGGATGCCGCGCTTCTTGGCGTCGTCCGGGTGCATGAAGATTACCGCCTCGGGTACCGAGCGGTGCAACTCGGGAACGCGACGGGTCATCGTGCCGGTGTGCCAGTGTTCGAGCACGCGGCCGGTGCAGAGCCAGAGATCGAACTCGGCGTCGGGTTTTTCAGCTGGGTCCTGGTAAGGCAGGGCGAAGATCACTGCCTTACCGTCCTTGTGGCCGTAGAACTTGATCTCTTCGCCCTTCTTGACGTACGGGTCGTAACCCTCGCGGAAGCGCCAGAGCGTTTCCTTACCGTCGACCACCGGCCAGCGCAGGCCGCGTGCCTTGTGGTAAGTATCGAAATCGGCGAGGTCGTGACCGTGGCCGCGCCCGAAGAGCGCGTATTCCTCGAACAGACCCTTCTGCACATAGAAACCGAAGGCTTCAGATTCGTCGTTGGTATAGCCCTTGATGGCGTGCTCGTTGGTCTTCACAAGGTCGGTCTTGGGGAACTTGTTGACCACCTTGTTGGCGTAGAGCACGTCATACAGGGTTTTGCCCTTGTATTCGGGTTTCTTGGCGAGCAGTTCGGCCGGCCAGACGTCCTCCATCTTGAAGCGTTTGGAGAATTCCATGTACTGCCAGAGATCTGATTTCGCCTCGCCCGGCGCCTTGACCTGCTGGCGCCAGAACTGGGTACGGCGCTCGGCGTTGCCGAAGGCGCCTTCCTTCTCGGTCCACATCGCTGAGGGCAGGATCAGGTCGGCGGCCAGCGCCGATACGGTCGGATACGGGTCGGAAACGACGACGAATGCCGCCGGATTGCGCCAGCCCGGATAGATTTCCTGATTGACGTTGGGGCCGGCCTGCATGTTGTTGGTGGTCGACGTCCAGTAGCACTTCAGCTTGCCGTCTTTCAGCGCTCGCGACTGCGCCACAGCGTGGTAGCCGATCTTGTCGGAGAGCGTACCTTCCGGCAATTGCCAGAGTTCCTCGGTGTGCTTCCGGTGTTCCGGGTTGGTCACGACCATGTCGGCCGGCAGACGGTGTGAGAAGGTGCCGACCTCGCGCGCGGTGCCGCAGGCGGACGGCTGGCCAGTCAGCGAGAAGGGACCGCTGCCGGGTTCGGAAATCTTGCCGACCAGCAGATGTACGTTGTAGATCATGTTATTGACCCAGGTGCCGCGGGTGTGCTGGTTGAAGCCCATGGTCCAGAACGAGACCACCTTCTTCTTCGGGTCGGCGTACAGTTCGGCCATCTTCTTCAAGCGGTCTGCAGGCACGCCGGAAAGCTTGACGGTCTTCTCTAGCGTGTATTCGGACACGAATTTCTTGAACTCGTCGAAGGTGATCAGCTTGGCGTCGTTCGGGTTGTTTTTCGGCTTGCCGTCGGCGCCCGGGTAGCCGTTGAACTTGGCGTCTTTTTCGAGCGCGTGGTTGGGTCTGAGGCCGTAGCCGATATCGGTTTCGCCCTGCTTGAAATTGACGTGTTTCTTGACGAAATCCTGATTGACCTTACCTGTCTGGATGATGTGATTGCAGATGTAGTTGAGAATCGCCAGATCGGTCTGCGGCACGAAAATCATGCCGTTGTCGGCCAGTTCGAACGAACGGTGCTCGAAGGTCGAGAGCACATGCACTTGGCAGCCGGGGTGGGTCAGACGCCGGTCGGTGATGCGCGACCACAGGATCGGGTGCATCTCGGCCATGTTCGAGCCCCATAGCACGAAAGCATCGGCGTTCTCGATGTCGTCATAGCAGCCCATCGGCTCGTCGATGCCGAACGTGCGCATGAAGCCGGCGACGGCGGAAGCCATGCAGTGGCGTGCGTTCGGGTCGAGGTTGTTGGAGCGGAAACCGGCCTTCATCAGCTTGGCGGCGGCATAGCCTTCCCAGATGGTCCATTGGCCGGAGCCGAACATGCCGATCGAGCCTGGGCCTTCCGCCTTCAAAGCGGCCTTCCATTTTTCGGCCATGATGTCGAAGGCCTTGTCCCAGGTGATCGGCGTGAATTCGCCGTTCTTGTCGTACTGGCCGTTCTTCATGCGCAGCATGGGCTTCTGCAGGCGATCCTCGCCGTACATAATCTTGGAAAGGAAATAGCCTTTGATGCAGTTCAGCCCGCGATTCACCGGCGCATCCGGGTCGCCCTGGGTGGCCACGACGCGGCCGTTCTGCACGCCGACCAGCACCGAGCAGCCGGTTCCGCAGAAGCGACAGGCGGCCTTGTCCCAACGAATTTCCGACGAGTTCACGGCGGCGTCCTTGCCGGCGGCCTGGGCCAGCGGAATGCCGGCGGTGGCCGCGGCGGCGGCGACGGCGTTGGCTTTGATGAAATCCCTGCGGTTGATGCTCATGATTGCGCCTCCAATTCGCGGGCCTCGAGGCCCTCGTCCGTATATTCGTAAGCCAGCGTCACCGACATGACGTGGGGAACGTGATGCACTTTGATGATGGCGTCGGCGGTGGACAGCCCGTCGACATCCTCCACCACAACAATCATCCTGCCGTCGCCGGTATCGACCGCGACCGACGCGCCGGGCACCTGCTCGACTCCTGCGCGTACTTCCGCAGCCGATTCGGGCAGAAATTTCAGGACCAGACTGGCAATTTTCATGGGTGACTCTCCAGGGCGACGGAATGTCCGATGCGGATGGCACCGGTCGGGCAAACCGGCAGGCATTCGCCACAGCCCGTGCAGGCTTCTTCGTCCAGCCGCGGGCGGGCAATGCCGCCGACTTGCGGCGGAAATAGGATGGCGGCCGCGTCGCAGGCTTCGCCGCAGGTACGGCAGATGACATCGACGTGCGTCAGGCAGGTGGATGAGAAGACCGCGCGCAGTTGCCAGGGAGGGAAAACCGTGCGGGAAAGCGCGTCGGTTTGGCAGGCGTCGACGCAGCACGCGCAGAAATCGCAATATGCCGGCGCAAAAACGGCCTGCGGCAACCGGCCGCGGGCGCCGGTCAACAAGCCTGTCGGACAGGATGTAACGCAATCCCCACAGCGCGAGCAGAGTTCGGCGAATTCTGCCTCGCTCTTTGCCCACGGGGGACGGAAAGGCGCCGGCTGATCGCCGATCCGGCCGCGCAGGAAACTCCGCCGGGCGATATCCACTTTGCTTGTGTCTCCGTAAATAGTTCTAGTCTTGTTCTAGATCCATTTTAGGAAGTCGGCGCGGGAAATAATTTGATGTAGCTGAAAAAACCGGAACGATTTCAGGTGTGTTTCACTGCTGGCGCCAGCCGCGCAACGGCCAGCGAGCCCAGTCCGATGCCTGCCTCGTCGGTAATGATCGAAAAACTCATCTCGACGAACACGGTTTCCCCCGAGCGCGTCAGGGCCTTGGTGCGCGTGGGTGTGCCATCGTGGCGACCGCGTCCGTTCATCATGGCGCGTTCATAGCCGGCCCAGTGGGCGGCGCGCAGGCGTTCCGGAATGAAGATGTCGAGACTTCGGGCGAGCGTTTCTTCTGACGAAAATCCGAACATGCGTGTGGCGGCAGCGTTCCAAAGGCGAATAACGCCCTCCCGGTCGGCGTAGATGATTGCGTCGTTGCTCTGGGCAAGCAAGCGCAGCGCGAGGTCGGGCGACAGGGCGGTTGTTCCTCCGCGAGAATCGGGGAGGCTCACGCTGTCGCCTGCACGCAGAAATCGATCACGATTTCACCCGGTGTACGCTGCTGGTAGAGGATGGAGACCCGGTCGCCGTATCGCGCCTGCAATTGGGCCAACAGGGGCAGTGGGTCGTGATCGTTGCAGAAGCGCATGGTCTCGCCCGCTTGCAAGGCATCGAGGGCGCCGAAGATGGCGGCGTGCCGGAAGCGCTTGGCGATACCACGGGCATCAAATGGGTAAATGGCGTCGGGAGCGGTGTGGTTACAGTGATGCATGATGTCCTCTGGGCGAAAAAGATCTGGGGGAGGGAGTTCCGACACTGTGCTGTTGGCCGGGTGATCTGTCTTTGATCTGGATTGTCTTTTGTCAGCCATCCGGCAGCCGGTGGCGTTCAATCGGACGCGAACAGGGTCAGCAACAGCGCTCCTTCGTCGACGTGGTCGCCAGGGGAGACGTGAATGGCAACGACGTCGCCGTCGCAGGGGCTGGGAATGTCGAGCGCGACCTTGCCGGTCTCGAGGGTCAGAATGGTGTCGTCGCGGTGCAGGGACTGGCCGACCTCGACCGGGATTTCCAGGATGAAAACATCGCCGTTGGCGCAGTTGCCACAGCTTGCCCAGCACTCGGGGTATTTCGGCATTCGGACTTCGCGGGTCAGCATGGTTCAGTGTTCGCGTCCGTCGACGCGCGGTTGCCAGAGGTAGGGAAGATAGCGCCAGGCGAGCAGCGCAAACGCGATTGTCCACCCGGCAGCGGAGAGATCAATCCAGCGCAGGTAAAGTTCCGGCAGTATCTGCGGCAGGACGATGCGGCAGACAAAGGCGGCGAGCATGATCCAGAGCACGGCTTTATCCCGGGCGTCGAAGGCCACCTTGCGCCCGGTATGTCCGTTGCAGATGCGGATCAGCATGGCCGGGATGATCAGGCCCATGACGCCGAACGTGAAGGTGTGGACAGGCAGATTGCCGACCCAGGCCGGGGTCGCCAGGGTGGTGGTGGCGTCGAGCAGCAGTTGTGCGGCCAGCGCCAGGTAGCCGATGTACATGATGCCGATGTCGATCTGGCGCAAAGCCCGGTGCGGCGACCAGAGCGCAAAGCGGACGAGGAGCAGCGCGGCGAGCAGAGTGCCGGCCAGCGGCACGATTACTGCCGTAGACAGTGCCGCGCCGACCAGCGCATAGGTCAGCGCCAGAGCTTTGATGGCGTTGTCGAGCCAGGGGTGGCGGAAGATCGACACGGCGAACGCGGCGGACATGAATTGGGTCAGCGTGCGCTCCAGCATCACCAGAAAAGCCAGGCGGAACAGGCCAAGGGTCAGGTGAATGCCCGCCGCATAGAATGACTCGCTGAGCAACAGGAATTTGGCGAGCAAGAAGGTCGGCAGAAGGATCAGGAAGAAGACGTTGTCGCGGCGGTATTGATCGGCTTGCCGATGGCGAATCAGCGTGACGAGCAGCAGCGTGACGAGGCCGACCAAAAAGGCCGATGCGCCGGTCAGAAAGAGCGGGTAGGGCAATCCGCCGCCGGCCCAGAGAAAAGCGCGTTCCGCGAGCCAGGCGAGCGCGAGCAGGGCCAGCACCCCGCCCTGATAGCCGCGAACGCCCACCCAGTTCTTGGTCGAGGTCAACAGAAAGCCGCCCAGGACTGCCCAGCCGAATCCGAAGAACATTTCGTGCGCGTGCCATTGCAGCGGCGACACCGGCAAGGCAGAGGGGGTGAGCGCGCCGGAGAACACCAGCGCCCACAGCAGCGGCATGATCATGCCGGCCAGGCAGGCGAGGGTGAAAAAGGGTCGGAACCCGACCAACCAGAGTGGATGGGTGAAACGCACCGGATTGTCCGTAGAGAGAGGCAACGGCCTCAGTCTAGGCGGAGAGGGGGCGGATTTCCTGAAGGTGGATCAAAAACGCCGCCGCTCAGCGCGGGGCGTCGTTCTTCAGCAGTTCGGCGGCACGGCGCGTTTCGGCTTCGGAAAGCGGCGCGTCGTCCGCCTGCAGCGAACCGGCGCGGCGGCGCAGGTAGCGCACCAGCGCGATCAGGCCGATCAGCATGAACAGCGCCGGGCCGCCCCAGAGCAGCCAGGTCGTCGCCTTGACCGGCGGTTTGTAGAGGACGAAATCGCCGTAGCGGGCGACCATGAAGTCGATGATTTCCTTGTCCGACTTGCCGGCCTGGATCATCGTGCGGATTTCGCGTTTCAAATCGGTGGCGAGTTCGGCATGTGAATCGGCAATGGTCTGGTTCTGGCAGACCAGGCAACGCAGTTCTTCGGAAAGCGCCTGCACCCGTTTTTCGGCGACAGGATCGTCGGCGAGCGGTTGGGCTTCGCCAGCGGTGGCGAACTGGCTGGCGATAACGAGGCAGATGACGGAAAGCAGGTGTTTCATGACATCAGGCCTTGTTCAGTTGGGCAATCAACGGCAAGAGCTTCTGCTCCAGCACCTCCGGCGTGATCGGGCCGGTGTGTTTCATGCGGATGACACCGGATTTGTCGATGACATAGGTTTCCGGTACGCCATACACGCCGTAGTCGATGCCAACGCGCCCGTCGAGATCGAGCACCGAGAACGTGTATGGGTCGCCGTGGCGTGCCAGCCACTGGCCGGCGCGTTCGCGCGCCAGCGACTGCTCCTGCTCGGGCTTCATGCGCGTCACGTCGAAGCTGGTGTCGCCGCGCACCTCCTTGTAGTTGAGGCCGACCAGCGGCATCTTCACCTTTTTCGAGAATTCCACCAGCACCGGGTGTTCCTGCCGGCAGGAGACGCACCAGCTGGCCCAGACATTGAGCAGCCAAACTTTGCCTTGCAAATCCTTGGGGGCGAACGACTGGTCGGGCGGGTTCAACTTGCCGAGGTTGAAGGTGGGGGCCGGCTTGCCGACCAGCGGTGACGGCACATCGCGCGGGTTGAGATTTAGGCCGACGGCGAGCAGGACGACGAGGACGACGAAGCCGACCAGCGGCCAGACAAACTTGTTCATGCGGTTTTTCCTTGCACCTTGACGGTTGCCGCAGCGCGCGACTGGACGCGATAACGACGGTCGAGGACGGCGAGCAGGCCGCCCAGCGCCATCAGGAAGCAGCCGCCCCAGATCCAGTCGACGAAGGGCTTGTAATACACGCGCACCGCCCATTCGCCGAGCGGTTTGTCGCGATCGATGGGCTCGCCGAGCGAGACATAGACGTCGCGCAGGAAGCCGGCATCGATTGCGGCTTCGGTCATGGGCATGCCGGAAGACTGATAGGCGCGTTTTTCGGGGAAAAGTTTGTTCAGCAGCTTGCCGTCGCGCAAAAGATCGACATCACCGCGCAAGGCGACATAATTCGGACCTTCTATTTCGCGAACGCTGTTGAAACGGAAAGTGTAGTCAGCCACCGTCACGGTATCGCCGGGCGCCATCTTGACGTCCTTTTCGTCCTGAAAGCCGCCGACCATGGTCACCCCGATCACGAACACCGCGACACCCAGATGCGCCAGGTGCATGCCGATAAAGTGACGCGGCTGGCGCAGCATGGCGCGGATCAGGGGCAGACCGGCACGGGTCGCCTGCACGCGCTGCGCGAAATTCAGCAGGCTGGTGGCCACGATCCAGAAGGCCAGCAACAGACCGAGCCCGACCAGCGGCGTCCAGCTGCCGTAGACGAAGGGCAGGACGGCGGCGACGACCACGCCGGGGATGACGGCCCAGACCAGCATCCGCGCCAGTTCGCTGGCGGAGGCTTCTTTCCAGCGGGCGAAGGGGCCGACGCCGATCAGGAACAGGATGGGCACCATCACCGGCACGAACACCGCGTTGAAATACGGCGGGCCGACGGAAATCTTGCCTGCCGCCAGCGCGTCGATGATCAGCGGGTAAAGCGTACCCAGCAAAACCGTGCCGCAGGCGACCACCAGCAGGACATTGTTGGTGAGCAGCAGCGATTCGCGCGACATCAGCCCGAAGCGCCCGCCCAGTCCGACCTTGGGCGCACGCCAGGCGAACAGCGCCAGCGACGTGCCGATGACGGCGACGAGGAAGGCGAGGATGAAAATGCCGCGCCGCGGGTCGGTGGCAAAGGCGTGCACCGAGGTCAGCACGCCCGAGCGGACGAGGAAGGTGCCGAGCAGCGACAGCGAAAAAGCGGCGATGGCGAGCAGCACCGTCCAGTTCTTGAAACTGCCGCGTTTTTCGGTTACGGCCAGTGAGTGGATCAACGCCGTGCCGACCAGCCAGGGCATGAACGAGGCGTTTTCAACCGGATCCCAGAACCACCAGCCACCCCAGCCCAGTTCGTAGTAGGCCCACCAGGAGCCCAGCGCGATGCCCAGCGTCAGGAAGATCCAGGCGCCCACCGTCCACGGCCGAGACCAGCGCGCCCAGGCGGCGTCGAGCTGGCCGGAGAGCAGCGCCGCGACGGCGAACGCGTAGGCCACCGAAAAGCCGACATAGCCCATGTAGAGCAAAGGCGGGTGGATGACCAGACCGGGGTCCTGTAACAGCGGGTTGAGGTCGCGACCTTCTTCGGCACCTGGTAGCAGGCGATCGAAAGGGTTCGAGGTGATCAGGATGAAGAGCAGGAAGCCGGCGCCGACCAGGGCCAGCACGCCCAGCACGCGTGCCACCATCGCCTCCGGCAGTTGGCGGGAAAAGGCGCTGACCGCGAGGCTCCACCACGACAGCATCAGCATCCACAGTAGCAGCGAGCCTTCGTGCCCGCCCCAGACGCCGGCGATGCGGTATTGCAGCGGCAGCAGGGAATTGGAGTGCTCGGCGACATAGCGCACCGAGAAGTCGTTGTTGACGAAGGCAATGGTCAGGCAGACAAACGCGAAGGTGACCAGCAGGGCGAGCAGGCGGGCACCGGGGACGGCAAGCGACACCCAGGCGGTGCGGTTCTGATGGGCGCCGAGCAGACTGAGCACGCCGCCGCAAAGCGCGACGGCGACGGCGAGGATGAGCGCGAAATGACCGAGTTCGGGAATCACAATGACCTCACTTGCTTGCCGGCGGCGCGCCGTACGCGCTCGCTTTTTTCTCGGCGGCGCGGGTGTGCGCCTCGCCCACCGCCTTGGCGGCTTCGGGCGGCATGTAGTTCTCGTCGTGCTTGGCGAGTACTTCGCTGGCGGCAAACGAACCGTCCGGATTCAGCCTGCCCTGGATGACGGCGCCTTTGCCCTCCTTGAAGAGGTCGGGCAGGATGCCTTTGTAGTAGACGACGATATCCTTTTCCGTATCGGTGACGGCGAAGCGCATGGTGACGCCGTCGGCCTCGCGTTTCAGGCTGCCTTCCTTGACCAGGCCGCCGATGCGGAAAGCCTTGTCGCGCGGGGCCTTGCCGGCGACGACCTCGGTCGGGCTGATATAGAAGGCGACATTGCTGTTGAGCGCATTCAGCACCAACGCGGCGATGATGCCCAAAATGACGAGAGCGCCCACGATCAGGGCGAGACGTTTGTGACGAGCTTTCATTCGTTGCTTTCGAGGGAACTGCGGGTATCCGCGCGCATCTGGCGGCGGAGTCGGGCAATGGTCTGCTTTTGACGGCGGCGGGCGAGGATCGGTTCAACGATCATGATCAGCGCGGTGGCGCCGAAAGAACCCCAGACGTAACCGGCATAGCCGCCCATGGCGAGAAACTCGCCGAAACTGTTCCAGATCATCGCGCCGTCTCCCCGCTCAGAATGGCTTTCGCCCAGTCGGTGTGGCGTTCGCGCTCGAGAATGATGCCGCGCACCCGCACCAGCGCCAGCGCGATTGAATACATCCAGAAGCAGAGCGCCATCAGCAGCATGCCCCAGAGCATGATGGCGGCCATCGACGGCGATCGCGTCAGACTGACCGAAGACCCCTGGTGCAGCGTGTTCCACCACTTCACCGAGAAATAGATGATGGGGATGTTGACTACGCCGACCAGCAGCAGAATGCCGCCCGCCTTGTCGGCGCGGCGCGGGTCGTCGATGGCCGAAGTGAGCGCAATGAAGCCGATGTACAGGAAGAGCAGGATCAGTTCCGAGGTCAGGCGTGCGTCCCACACCCACCAGGCACCCCACATCGGCTTGCCCCACAGGGCGCCGGTCCACAGCGACAGAAAGGCCATCAGCGCGCCGGTTGGTGCTAGCGCCTGTGTCATCATGCCGGATAGGCGGGTGTTCAGCGTGAAGCCGACCGCCGCCCAGAAGGCCATGACCAGATAGATGAACATCGACATCCACGACGCCGGGACGTGCACGAAAATGATGCGATAGCCCTCGCCCTGCTGGAAATCGGTGGGCGCGACGAAGAGGCCCAGCCAGAGACCGGCGGCGCCGAAAAGGACGGTCAGGGCGACGAACCAGGGAATCATCCGCCCGGCGAGCGGATAAAAGGTGGCCGGCGAGGCGAACCGGAAAATATTGATGAGTCTTTCGTTCATTCGAGTGCAATCTTGAGAGCGGCGGCGGCGGCCCAGGGAGCGAAACCGACCGACGCGAAGGCCAGCGCGGCGAGCAGCGAAAAATGGCCCTCGGCGCCGAGCCCGGCGACGGTGGCGTCGACAGCGCCGGCGCCAAAAATCAAAACCGGAATATACAGCGGCAGCACCAACAACGATAGCAGTACGCCGCCGCCCCGTACGCCCAAGGTGAGGGCCGCGCCGATCGCGCCGATGCCGGACAGCGCCGGCGTACCGAGCAGCAGCGTGGCAGTGAGGACGATCAGCGCGTCGGTCGAGAGATCGTATTGAATGCCCAGAATCGGGGCCAGCAGGGCGAGCGGCAGACCGGACACCAGCCAGTGCGCCAGCACCTTGCCCAGTACCACGAGGCCGAGCGGATGGGGCGCCAGGGCGAGCTGTTCCAGCGTGCCGTCCTTGAGATCGTCGGCGAACAGGCGCGGCAGCGACAGCATGGTGGCCAGCAGCGCGGCCACCCACAGCACGCCGGGCGCCAGTTTGCGCAGCAGGTTGGCTTCCGGCCCGATACCGAGCGGAAAGAGGCTGACGACGATGACAAAAAAGAACAGGACGGCGGTCATGTCGGCCTGACGCCGCATCGCCAGTTTGAGGTCGCGCCGCATGACGGCCATGACGATGTTCAGCATCAGGCCCCCAACTGCAATTCGCGCTGTGTACCGGCCGTGATGTCAACCGGCTGGTGCGTGGTCAGCACGGCGGCACCGCCGCGTTGCAGGTGGGCGCCGATCAGGTCCGCCAGCCAGGCGACGGCCGAGGAGTCGAGCGCCACGAAGGGTTCATCCAGCACCCACAGCGGGCGACGTTCATGTACCAGTCGCGCCAGTGCCACCCGGCGTTTCTGGCCCTGTGACAGGTACTTGCAGGGCAGATCTTCGCGGCCGGCTAGGCCGACTTGCTCGAGCGCATCGAGCGCTTCGGCTTCCGACAGCGATTCGCCGGCGAGGTGTACGGATTCCAGCAGATTCTCCAGCGGTGTCAGCTCTTCCTTGATGGCATTGGCGTGGCCGAGAAAACACAGGTCGGCGCGAAAAGCTTCGCTCCTGGGCGCGTGTCCCCGCCAAGTGATCGACCCGGATTCCGGCGGCAGCAGCCCGATCAGCATGCGCAGAAGGCTAGTCTTGCCGGCACCGTTTTTGCCGCGCAAATAGAGCAATTCGCCTTCTTCCAGGCGGAAACCGACGCCAGCGAACAGACGGCGTTCGCCGCGTATGCAAACCAGATCGCGGGCTTCCAGCATGGGGAAAAGTGTCGGCAATTGAATAGTCGGACGAATCAGGCGCGCAGTTTACAGGTGATCGTGCGCGAAAAAAACCATCTAGATCAAAGTCATGTTTCTGGAAAGCTGATATCCCGACAAAACGCCTTCAAAACCCGCGCTTAGTCCTTGACCACACGGCATTTATGATTCTATAGTGCGGCCCATGAACGCGGAACTCGAAGCCCTCGAAATCAAGGTTGATCAGGTGCTGGCGCTGGTGCACCAGCTCCGTGCTGAGAACGAAGTCCTGAAGAACCGGATCGCCGCCTCCGAAACCGAGCGACTGGATCTTCGGCAGAAAATGACGCAAGCCTGCACCAAGCTGGAAGCTCTGGTGGACAAATTGCCCGAGGATGCCTGACGAGATGCAATCCGAGCAAAACTTTCTCGACGTGAAGATCATGGGGCGCGAATACCGCGTGTCCTGCACACCGGAGGAGCGTCCTTCGCTGGTGGCGGCAGTTGAACTGGTCGATGGCAAGATGCGCGAGATTGCCCAGAAAACACGCACGACCATTGCCGAACGCGTGGCCGTGATGGCCGCGCTGAACATCGCGCACGAGCATCTTTCGGCGCCTGCCGTGGTGCTGACCGGCGCGCAGGAAACAGTTGATAGTTCCGCGGCAAAGCGTAGAATCCTTGACATGGGCGCACAGTTGGACTCTGTGCTGGTACCTCAGCAGGAGCTCGATCTGTAGGCGATCCCGCCGTGTGTTCCCTGCGGTGTTTGTTAAGGCCATAGATTCCTTGGACCAATGCTGATTGGCATCGGTCGCCAACCCGAACCGCCGTCGTTGTGCGCGCCTCTTTGTCAGGTGTGCCTGAGACGGTAGGAAGGCGGCCACTCTGGACCCAGGTTCAGGATGCCGGCCTGACGGCACTTGCGGGGACCTCTCTTGCGGGCGGCAGAGTTATCTGCCGCCCGTTACTTTTGCGGTCGAGCGAGCGTATGGAATTTGTGCCGTGGGCGCTGGCCTATCTGGCTCTAGGCGCCTTTGCCGGTCTGTTTGCCGGCTTGCTGGGGATTGGTGGTGGCGTGGTCATGGTGCCGGTTCTTGCCAGCATCTTTGCCGCGCAGGGTGGTTTTCCCCCCGGTGAGGTGCTGCACATGGCGCTGGGCACCTCGATGGCGGCCATCATCTTCACCGCTTCCGCCAGTCTGCGCGCGCATCACGCCCACGGGGCCGTGCTCTGGCGCGTGGTGGCGAAGATCACGCCGGGCGTGCTGCTGGGTACCGGCGTGGGCGCCATGGTGGCGGCGCGCATTCCGGCGGTGCCGTTGGCGATCTTCTTTGCCGTTTTCGTCTCGCTGGTGGCGCTACAGATGGCGCTGAATCTGAAACCGAAGGCAGAGCGCGATTTGCCGGGCACGCCGGGTATCCTGTCGGTAGGATTCGGTATCGGTGTCCTGTCGGCGTTGGTGGCTATTGGCGGCGGTTCGATGACGGTACCCTTCCTCACATGGTGCAATGTCCGCGTACAACGCGCCATCGGCACCTCTGCTGCGGTCGGGTTGCCAATGGCGCTCGGCGGTACGGCGGGCTACATTTTCAACGGCTGGCACCATCCGGGGCTACCCGCCGGCAGCATTGGCTATGTCTATTTGCCTGGCCTCGCGGTGCTGGTGCTCTCCAGCATGGTGATGGCCCCGCGCGGCGCGCGGATGGCGCACCGCATGCCGGTCGAAACCTTGCGCAAGATTTTTGCCGGTTTGCTGGTGGTGCTGGCCGCCAAGCTGGTGTGGGGCGTGATGGCGGTCTAAGGGCGATGGGCTGTCGTGCGGCGGCGCAGGCGGCTCACTGAGTGCTCGCCCCGGGCGTTTTTTCGGGATGCGCGAGCAGTACTTGCAGGCAGTTGAGCAGGTGTTCGCGCATCGCCAGTTCGGCTTGATTGGGTTGGCCGCCCAGTAGTGCGGCCATGATGACGCGGTGCTCTTCAAGCGATTGCTGCAAACGGCCTTCATGCGTCAGAGAAATGGCGCGAGACAGCTTCATGACTTTGCGCAGATGCTGGATCAGGTTGAGCATCCAGCGATTGCCTGACAGTTCCTGCAATTTCAGGTGAAACGCCTGGTTGATGTCGAAAAAGCGCTGGATGCGGCCGTCGCGCGCGGCGCGTTCGAGCTGCTCGTGCAGCCCCTGGAGTTCGTCAAGATCATCTTGCGTGGCACGCCGCATCGCCTCGACAATCGCACGTCCCTCAAGCAGGGCAAGCAGCGGAAAAATGTCGTTGAGGTCGGCCTCGGAAATCTCGGTGACATAGCATCCGCGCCGGGGTTTGAGCGTCACCAGCCCCTCGGAGGCGAGCACTTTCAATGCCTCGCGTAACGGCGTGCGCGAGATGCCGTACTCCTCAGCCAGCCGTTGCTCGTCGACCCAACTGCCCGGTGGGAGTTCGTGCGCGAAGATGCGCTGGCGCAGCCGCTCGGCGACTTCCTGATAGAGCGCGGTGGGGACGATATGTGATGCCATGTGGCCAGATTGAAGGAGGGAGTGTGACGAATCCGGCACGTTAGGGATTCTGTCTGGGGCTGTCAAGCCGGCAGGCGGGCGGAGCGTTTCGGCTCAGACCCGGGTGTATGCGAAGCGCGTGAAATGGCCGCCGCGCTCGATCGCCTCGCGCAGCCGCAGGTGGTCGACCGCCGATTCTTCGAGTGCCACGGGGCTGCCTTCGCGCAAGCCCGAACCCGTGGGAAGACAGACGGAGGGCGGTTCCCCCCGACTGTCGTCGGCGGCGAGAAAGAAGGCGGGCAGACGCTGTCCGGGTTGGCCGGCGAGGCCTGACGGCAGCGTGTGCAACCCGGTGCCGGTCACGGGGGGCAACAGACGCAGATGGGCGGCTAGCCAGCCGTCAGCAGTCAGACGTAACCCGTACAGGATAGCCAGTCGGGGCGGCGTACCAGAGGTGGATGGTATGCCGACCAGGGCCGGTACTAGCACTTGTTCACCGGCAGGTGCCGGACGCAATACCCAACGGTCTTCGATGGCCCATTTTTCAACGGGGATATCGACAGATTTGGCCATGTCTACGCGTGTGGCGGCGTTGTCGAAGCCGAACAGCGCCATGCGCTCGTGGCTGATGGAACTGCTGGTGGCGCGCAGTTCGGCGATGTGAATGGCGCGCCCGGTCAACATCGTGTAGAGCCGGGCGTGTCCATGGATCAGATCAATCGCCGCGCCGTCGAGCGCATCACCAATTTCCCTGGGGTGCGGCCGCAATTGTTTGTCCAGTTCACGCAAAAGCCGCGCCGCCGCCGGCCCGGAGAGATCGCGGCCAAGCTTGAGTTGCTCGGCGCTTTCGCCGGACTCAATGGCTTCCAGCCGCTTTCTCAGTTTGCGGATGACCAGTTTGATGTCCAGCCAGCGTGGCCCGCCTGCCGCGAATGTTTCGGCGGGTAGCCAGGCGTCGAGCGGGATCGCCTTGGCCTTGGGGTCGTCGTCCGGGAAGGGTTGGAAGGTGGCGAGATCTCGCCAGCGGCTGAGCGCCCGGTTGGCGACGACAAACTGTGCCGCGGTAAAGCGGTACGGGTCGCAAAAATGCAACATCATCGCCCAGGCGGCATCGCCGGCAACGGTCGATTCGCCCAAGTGAGGCCAATGCGGATCGGTTACCGGCGTGCGCTGCATATGCATCGACTCGGCGCTGACGATCAGTTCGTAAAGCAATGGCAACAGCGTTGAATCGGCTTCGACGCCTGCGGCATAGTGGCAATGCAGGGCCTCGCGCAGGGCGATGGCGGCGCGATGCATCGCCGGTAGCATCTGTGGCGCTGCCAGCAAGGGTGCAATACGCAGATAGGCGACGGCGAGCGCATGCCAGAGTTGCCAGGCGGTCTGAAAGACGGCAGCTTCTTCTTCCAGCATGGGCAGGGGTTTGCGGGCGTACCGGGCTTCGATGCCTTCTTCGGCCTCAATCAGCGCAGGCCGCAGGGTTTCAAGGATGTCGAATCGAGTTTGGGCGGCAAGATCGCTGCCGTCCAATGCTCGCAGTTCGGGCAGCAGGGCTCGCGCCAGACGCAGAGCCTGGCCGCCGCTTTGGGCGCCCAGCCAGGCTTTTGCCCCATTCACGTCGCGCATGCTCGGTGCGACGTCGGTGACCTGAGGAGGGAGCGTCAGCCTGGCCATGATGGCTATCGTCGGCGCTAGCCGTCCGCGTTGATCTGTGCGATCAGTTCGGAAAGCACCTGTGCGGCATCGGCGTTGGCGACCTGGCAGGTGCCGGCGGCATGGTGGCCACCACCGCCGTATTTCAGCATCAGCTCGCCGATGTTGGTGCGGCTCGATCGGTCGAGAATCGATTTGCCGGTGGCGAATACGGTGTTCTGTTTTTGCACGCCCCACATGGCGTGAATCGAGATGTTGCACTGCGGGAACAGGGCATAGATCATGAATCGGTTGGTCGCCCAGATCGTTTCTTCTTCGCGCAGGTCGAGCACCGCCAGATTGCGGTGCACCTTCGTGCAGCGGAGAATCTGTTCCTTGGCCTTGGGCGCGTGTTCCATGTAGAGGTTGACGCGCTCCATGACGTCCGGCAGGGCGAGAATGTCATCAATGCCGTGCGCGCGGCAATACTGGATCAGATCCATCATCAGCGCGTAGTTGCTGATGCGGAAATCGCGGAAGCGGCCCAGCCCTGTGCGGGCGTCCATCAGGTAGTTGAGCAGGACCCAACCTTCCGGGTTGAGGATTTCCTCCTGGCTGAACTGCGCCGAATCGCCTTTGTCGACGGCTTCCATCATGTCCTGTGAGATGTTCTTGAAGCGCTGCTCGCCGCCGAAATAGAGATAGACCACGCGCGCGGCCGAGGGGGCGTGCGGATCGATGATGTAGTTTTTGTGTTCGCCGGGGTTGCGCACGACTTCCGACATGTGATGATCGAACACCAGATGCGCGCCGGGACAATACGGCAGGTTGGTGGTGATGTCGCGCGCGGTGATCTCGATCTTGCCGTCCTGCATGTCTTTGGGGTGAACGAACTTGATCTCGTCGATCATCTCCAGTTCGTTGAGCAGCACGGCGCAGACGAGGCCGTCGAAATCGCTGCGGGTGACCAGGCGGAATTTTTCTTGGCTCATGTTGGAATCCCCCAATGCATAGATGCCGGCTATTAAAGCACAATGTGCTTCGCATGGGGCAAGTGCCGTACATCCGCGCGTGGTGGCGCTATTCGGGTTCCCAGTCGTGAGTGTGCAGATGCGCGTGGTCGTGGTCGCCATGGCGGTGCCGGTGGCGATGAGCCAGGCCCGCCCGGTGCAGCAGATCGAGGTCTTTTAGGGCGGGCGCCAGCGGGCCGTCATACAGCAGGCTGCCGGTCTCGCCCATGACCAGGGCGCGGGTGCCCAGTTCGGCGGCGAGGCTCAGGTTGTGGGTACTGATCAGCAGCGTTTTGTCGCTGGCAAGCAGCGTGTCGACCAGCCAGCCGACCGTGCGCGGATCGAGCGCGGCCGTCGGTTCGTCGAGCGCCATGAAACCCGGATCGAGCACCAGCAGGCAGGCCAGCGCCAGCTTCTGTTTCTGGCCGCCGGACAGCGCGAAGGGCGGCAGATGGAGCTGATCGCTCAGGCCCAGTTCTGCGGCCCAGCGGTCGACGCCCGCTTCCGCATCGGTGAGACCCAGCTGTCGGGGGCCGTAGGCGATTTCATCGCGGACCGTGGGGTTGAACAACATCGCTTCGGGGTGCTGGAAAAGCAGGGTGTTCTGGCGCCGGAAAGCCCGTGAGAATTCGCGGTCGCGCAGGCTCTCGGGGCTCAGGCGGCGGCCCTGCCAGCGCACTTCGCCGGTCGTGGGAAAGATCAATCCGTTGATCAGCCGCAACAACGTCGATTTGCCGCAGCCGTTTGGACCCAGCAGCACGACCTTTTCGCCGGGCGCGATGGCGAAACTCAGTTCCGCGAACAGCGGTGCCTCGTCGGGCCAGGCAAAGCCCAGACGGTCGATCTCAAGCATCGAAAGCTCCTCGCGAGCGCATCGCCAGCGAGACCTCGCCGGCATTGGCCAGTGATTTGTCGAGCAAGGCGCCGCTCTGGGCGGCAGCCTGACGGGCGGTGTCGACGAGGCGTGGCGGATCGAGGTTGCGGCTGGCAAAGGCCAGACGGCATTCGTCGATCATGCGCCGGTAGACGCGAATCTGGCCGATGGCCAGCGTGGCCAGCAACGAGAGGGTGGGCCAGCCGGTCAGGGCGCGCAACAAGTCGATACGGCTGACCAGCCAGAATCCGAGAAACACCAGCAAGGTGACGCGCAGATTCATTCTGAGCAGGGCCTCGCCGACCGCCTGCCCCTGCCACCACTCCATGGCCGCGAACGCCAGGCTGACGCCGAGATTGAAGACGACCAGCGCCACGAGGGCGCGGCGGAGCAGGCGCCAGCGCGGCGCACCGGCCGCCAGCAGCGCAAGGGAGAAGGCGGCCGCGAGCACGCGCACATCGTGCACCAGCGTGAGGGCGACCACCGCTGCCAGATAGGTCAGTAACCAGAGGCGTTCCCGGTTCATCCGCGCACCCAGCCCTTGCGAACGGCGTAGCGCCAGACCAGTACGGTCAGCGCCGCTTCGCCTGCCGCGACAAACACATGTGGCAGGAGCACCGCCGGCAGCGTGATCGCGAGGCCGAGCGGAAAGAACAGTGGGGCGCCGTCGTCGCCATGCGCGATGAGCGGCTGGATGCCCAGCACCAGCGCGACCAGCGCGGCCGAGAGCAGCACCGACAGCGCGGTGGCGACGGCGATGGACAAGGTGTCTCCCGCTCCCAGCCGGATCAGCAGACGGCGTCCCTGCGCTGCGACGGTGGCGCCGACCAAACCGATGGCGAGGGCATTGACCCCCAGCGCGGTGATGCCGCCCGCCCCGAACATCAGCGCCTGCAAGACGAGCACGCCGGTGTAGGCGATGAAGGCGAGGCGGATGCCAAAGATCAGCGCCAGGATGGACACTCCGAGCGCATGCCCGGATGTGCCGCCGGGCAGTGGCAGCATCACCAGTCCCAGACCGTAGGCTAGGGCCGTCAACATCGCCAGGCGCGGCACGGTCGATTCATCGAGCTGCCGCCGTAGCCCCCGGCCGGCCCAGGCCCATGCCACGCCGGCAACCACGTAGGCGGGCAGGTAGGTCTGAGGTGAGAGAAAGCCGTCGGGGATATGCATCAAAAGAGGCAGGAGGCGGAGAAGATCAGCCGGTATTTTTCCCTGCCTTCCGATCCCTGTTGTTGATCTGCCTCATTGAGGCGCGTCCATACCGGCTTTTTCACGCCCAGCGCGAAACTCATGTTGCGCCAGTAGGCGCGCACGCCGGGCACGACATACAGGAGCCGTCCCCCGGTGCCCAGGGCGCCTGCACCCGATTCGCGGTCGCGCCCGAGTTCGAGAAACTGGGCCTCCAGCACTGGGTCGAAGCGGATCCCGAGGTTGCCGTCGGAGTAGGCGCGGTAGGCTAGTGCCATGTTGAAACGGTTTTCGGCACCAAAGAGCACGTGTTGGCCATCGGCGTAGCCATACTCACGGAAGCGTAGTGCGGACGCTTCAAGGCTGAGCGTCAGGCGGGTGCTCAACTGTTTGCTGGCGGTCAGACCCAGTGTCCAGGAGGGTTTGCCGAACCCCAGCGCCTTGCCGGGGTCGAGGCGGCCATCGGCGAGGCGGTGGTTGGCCTGGCCGGTTGGCAGGGTGCCGCCGCCGAAAACGCTGAAATGCCAGTCTTCGAGGTCGTCCAGGCTCTCGTTTGCCGGCACCAGTTGAAATCCCCGGTCGTACTTGAAACCGACCTGCGCCAGGACCGAAATATCCGCCCAGCCTCGCGAATCCTGCCCGCCTGCCTGATCGAGTTTGATGTTGTAGGGCGCGAACAGATAGGCCGAGAACCAGGGTGAGAAACCATGCCCGACACCCAACAGGGTGAAGCGTGCCGTGGTCGCGTTGGGCTGTGCCCACTCGTAAGTCTTGAAGCGGGCATTGTCGACTTTCAGATAAGCAAGCGTCGAACCCGCTGGCAAAACTGCCGAGGCCGCGGCTTCAATAGGGGCGCCTGGACCTTCGAGGCCGGCGGCGCCGACGCTGGCCACACCATGGTGGGCGAGCGCCGGCGCGGCAAGCAGAAGGAGCGTGAAGGGCAGCGAGATTTTCATGGTTTTTTGCGAACGAAAAGCTGGATCAGGCCGAACAGCCCGAATAAGGTGCCCAGACCCGCCCAAAGCAGCAGCAGGCGAGACGGCCTGCCCGATTCGGCAGCCGGGGATGTGCTGTCGGTCGGCGTCAGGCTCAGCGTTTGATCGACGCCATGGCCATCGCTCGAGTAGGCCTTGAGCCTCCATTCGGTGTGCGGCCCGGCGAGAAAGACGATCTGGCCCTGGGCACTGGTGCGACCGACTTGCTCAGGCGTCGATTTGCCTGGCAAGTACAGTTCGTAAGCTTCGAAAGCGAAAGGTTGGCCGTCGGCATAATGAAGCGACAAGACGGTCGCGGGGGCCTCGGAGTGCGACAACCTGACTTCGTGCGCTTCCGCCTGGGGGAGAGACAACAAGAGCAGGAGCGGCCATGCGCGGAGCAGCATTTTTATGGCGCAATCTCGAACTGCAAGGTGGCGGTCCTGATCGAGACATCGGCTTTGCCGTCGTTGAGCGGCGTTTCGCGGCTGGCGACGATCAACTGCATGCCGCCATGACGCAGGCGAATGCCGATGCGACCGTCGTCGCCGCTGGCGCCCCGCGTGTCCTCGCCATAGGCGACCGGCACCCCGGCGACCGGCTTGCCTTCCTCCAAAACCTGCACGACCAGTTTATCACCTGCCTTGAGCGTCAATGGATTGACCGTCGGCACCAGTTCCAGCCCTTTGCCGAACGGGGTTGCCAGTGCCGGATGCCAGCGCACGAGGCGTTTGACCGATTCTTCCGAATACCAGCTTTTCAGCACACCGCTGACGCCGGTTTTGGGTTCGTTGTGGGTGCCCCAGGGGGTTTTCGTCCAGTAGCCCGATGCGTGCGAGACGCTCAGTGCGAGGCAGGTGCCGGTGAGGCGTGCCGGTTGGGTGCGGGCGATGTCGAGGGGTTTCCACCGACCGGCTTCGCCTGCGCACCACGCCGTCCCGAGCTTGGCCGGATCATAGGGTACGGTTTCTGCGCCACCGTGCGTGGAGTAGCGATGGCCTTGCTGCACGATCCAGGTGTCACCTCCCTCCTGCTCCAGCCAGAAGTCGTGGGCAAAGACGGTCGGGCAGAGGAAGAGAAAAAGGATCGGTCGGAGCCGGGGCAGCATGGGAAGATCGGCGGTATGAAGAAATAAAAATTGATCATACATCAGTGCAAAAGAAAAGGCCATGCTTCCAGCAGGCCTTTCCGGTGAAATGATCTGTCGCAGTGAGGCCGGTCATTCCACCTTGTGCGGGATTCGCATCGAGGGCACGCCGCGCTCACGCGCGAAGGCATTCCAGTCGAGCGCATCGAAGCGCGGCGCGTCGCCGAAAAACGAGACGACGGGAACCTTGCTCTCACGGCGCAGGCTACCCGCAACGGGAATCTCGTCACCGCAGCAGATCGCTGCCGGATCGGCGCCCTGGCTCATCCTTTCGGGGTGCGTCACAAGCAGGCTCAGGAAGCCGTAGACGCCCATCGGGCCTTCTTCCGGTGCCAGCATCAACTCGTCGGCGCGCAAGGCGCTTTTGCCGGCATAGAGCGCGCCGAGTTGCGCCCAGACCAACGTCAGATTGCCGCTGCCCTGCTTTTGCCATTCGTCCTTGAGGCGATGGCGTTTGGCGCCGGTTTCCTCGAGATCGCGCAGCGGAAAGGGCAGGCTGGGAATGTTCCAGAAATTCTTCAGCAGTTTCTCAATGGCACCGCGATAGTCTTCGTCCACAAAGGTATAGGGCGGCATCAGGAAGACGCCTTCGAGGTGCGGGTCCATCCGCGAAAGCAGCGCGCGCTGGCATTCGTTCAGCTTGAATTCGTCCTGTACCCCCCATTTGGCGCGGTCGCGGTTGAGGCCTTCCAACTGTTCCTCGACGGATCTCGCGCCGGCGTAGGCGGGGCTGTAATCCTGTACTTCCAGCGTCGTGATCTCCTGCTCGCGGTAGCGCGAGGGATAGGCGAGGGCGCTGATCCCGTCCGCGAGCGGCGCTTCCAGCAGTGAGGCGAGCTGCCCAGAGCGGGCCGAGAGGATACGGTTGGCTTCGGTATAGGTCAAATCGCCAACCGCATGGGCAAAGGCATCGAGAATTTCTTCCTGGAGCTTATGCTTGATCAGATTGCGCTGTTCGGGACTGCACGGGGTTTGCTCGATCATGATGGACTCTCGGGTAATCGTACGGAGCGCGGGAAGAGACCCCGCAAAATCCGTGGATATTACGCCTCTGTCGCCGAGCTGAACATTACTGTTTCGGGGAGTGCTCGCCGGTGGCGCAGGCGCGACAAAGGCAGGCCTTGCTTTTTTGCGCCTCCGGAATACGGGTCAGCGTGGTCGGGGAAATGGTCACTTCGCGGCACCAGCAGGCGGTGTCGAGGCTGCCGGTGGCGGCGGCTGCGCACTGGTTCGGCTGGCCGCACAGCGGGCATAACGGCGCCGCCAGCGCCGGGCCGTCAGCGGGCGGGACGCAAGTGGACATGCGCTTCTCCGTGTTCGTCGTGGGCATGGTGGTGCTCGGCCTGCAAGGCGATCAGGTTGATCTGTCCATGGCGGACGCCGCGCTCGGCGGTCATGGCGTCGGCAAAGCGCCGCACCTCGGCGGTGGGGCCACGCAGGATCACCGATTCGAGGCAGTTCTCGTGGTCGAGATGGGCATGCATGGCGGCCACGGTCAAATCGTGATGGTCGTGCTGGAGGCTGGTCAGGCGTTCGGCCAGTTCGCGCTCGTGGTGGTCGTATATGTAAGAGAGATTGGCGATGCAATAGCCGGACGGCGGCTGCCGGCGGCGGTCGCTTTCGATGGCGGCGCGAATAAGGTCGCGCACGGCTTCGGATCGGTTGCTGTAGCCGCGCTCGGCGATCAGGTGGTCGAAATCGTGGGCGAGGGCCTCGTCGAGCGAGATGGTGAAGCGTTCCAAGGCGGTTCTCCGTCAGCGGTGTCGCGCCAGATGGCGCGGCGTCCAGGAATGCGGGGATTTGGCAGTGAAATGATGGCGGGCGACGTGATACGACGGATCGAACCCGTAGAAATTGCGCCGCATTTCGGCCAGTTCTTCCTCCCGATATTGTGCCAGAGGTTTGGCGGCTTCGTCGGCGCGTCGCCGCTCGCGCTTGGCATGTAGCCGGGCCGCGAAATCCGTGTCGGCCGCCAGCGCTGCCGCCCGTTTTACGGTCTCCGCGCAAAATTCGGGGGCGTCGCCAGGCAAGCAGGTGTCGTAGAAGCCAATACGAACGGCTTCGCCGGCGGTCATCGGCAGGCGGTGACGGAGAATGGCGCGGGCGCCTTCCATGCCCACCCGGCGGGGCAGCAGATAGGTCCAGAATTCGGAGCCGTAAAGGTTGCCCATGTTCTTGTAATGCGGATTCAACAGGATGCCGGCGCGCGCCCAGACCAGATCGGCGGCCCGCGCCAGAAAGGCCCCGCCAGCGCCGGCGTTGCCTTGCAGCGCGGCTACCGTGAGATGGCTCTCGCAGCGCAGGATCGCTTCGGCCAGATCATCGATGGCATTGATGTTGGCCCACGATTCATCGGCAGCGCTAACGGCATTTTCGATGACGTTCAGGTGAATGCCGTTGGACCAGAAATCCTCGCCCCCCAGTAGCACGATCACCCGCGTCGGGCGCGACGCTGCCCAGCGGAAGGCCTCGGTCAGACGCTGGCATTGGTGGGTGCTCATGGCGCCGTTGTAGAACTCGAACGCGAGAAAACCGACTCCATCGGCCTCGTGATAGGCGATATCCTGCCAGGTGGGCTGCGCGGCGCGCCACCAGCCGCTGAGTGGCGCCTCCGGCAAATCGAGCGAAGCGGGCAGGGCTTCTGTGGCGGGCAGTTTGACGCGGTCGGGGAGTTTGATGTGCCCGATCCACACGGCCCCGTCCACCGTGGCCCGACACAGCGCGGTTTCGCGGCGCGCCAGCCATTCGCCGGGGCGGCCATGCAAGGTCGTTTCGGGCCAGGCATCGAAGAGACGGCATGTCTCGCCGAAGATCTGGTCGGGCACACCGGGGAAACCGTCGGCGGCGCGAACGTGGGCAAGCACCTCTGCCGTGGTGAGGGAGTGCCAGTCGATGCGGCGATCTCCGGCGCACATCGGCGGCTGCCAGCGTCCGGGCGCATCCTCAGTCGGGCGGGTGGGCGTGAAGTGGCCGCCGCAGAAGTGCTCCAGCGCCTGTAGAACGGCAACCACGGCCGCTTCGGTGACTTCGTTGCGGTACAGCGTGGACTTCTTTCGCGGCCTCAGCGGAAAAGTCACGTTTGCCCACACCGGCCCGGCGTCCATGTCGGCCTCGGCTTGCAGCACGGTGACGCCCCAGACGGGCTCGCCCCGCTGGATCGCCCAGTCGAGCGCCGAGGGGCCGCGGTCGCCGACGATGCCGGGATGCACGATCAGGCAAACCTGCCGGGACCAGATCGATTCCGGCACGGCGCGCTTCAGGAAGGGCGCTACGATCAGATCGGGGCGAAACAGTTCGACGGCTTCTTCGCTGACCGAATCGGCAATATCCAGCTCGATGCTGACCTCGTGGCCGCGCTCGTTCAGTTCGCAAAAAAGGCGTTGCGTCAGGCTGTTAAAACTGTGACTCAGCAGAAGAATGCGCAACATGGCGGAAAAGGGCGTATCAACTGGCATAAACACGACATGCCATTAGGGTTTTTTTCAGTGCAGCGAAATATCATGTGCCCCGCCAGCGCGGGCTTGAACGCTGGCGTTGATTCTAAGTGCATGAATTTATTACTTTGGTCTGATTTTGGCGGGAGCGCGTTTTGTATAGCATCGGGCCATGCTCGATTCCGTTGAGGGGATACACCATGTCGCCAGCCCGTCGCCGATCCGAACCCACACGTCGCCGAACGCCGCGCCGCCCCGAGTTTATCGCGGCGGTGCGTTTCAAGGACGGGGAAACCCAGCTTTTTTCGGTGAGCAACGCCAGCGATCCCGAAGACGCGCGCCAGATGGTGCTTGCCGAGGTAGCCAATGTTGCCGCGCTGGTGGTGGCCTTGCGGTGATGTCGGTGCGAGTCAGGCTGGTCCGCGCAGCAGCGCAACCAGTTTTTCGAGCGAAAACGCTTCCCAATCCTCGCGTTCCGAGGCCATAAAGAAGTCGATAGTCAGTTGGCTGAGGTCGAAGCCCGCCTGGGCGAAGGGCTCATCCGCCTTGCCGCCGCTCCAGGCGTGACCCAAATGGCGCGGCATCAGCAGTATCGCCAGCGGCAATCCGCCGCCGTCCCGCCAGATCGACACCTCGCCGAAGTCGCCGCGCTTCTTCTCCGCCGCCGCCGATAGCGAGGCGTTGACTGCGCCGTCGTCGAGTTGGTCGTTCAACTGAATCGCGGCCTCGACCTGCTGGCGGGCATGGCTTGCCGCGACGATCTTGTCGTCAGCACCATGGACGATCAGCACCGGCAGCCGCCGTCCACGCGCCGGTGAATCGGCGGTTTCCTGAGCGGCCCGCGCATTGGCCGCGTCGGCTTCCCTGGGGCTGGCGCCGTGCGCCATTTGGGCGAGCGCCTCGTCCATGTTCTGCGCGGCGAGTGGCACCGGGCCGGCCACGATGGCGGCCGAGGCGAACAATTCGGGGTAGAGGTGGATCATCAGCGCCGTCAGTGCGCCGCCTGCCGAGATGCCGGCAACGTGGGTATTGGCTGCCGAGGCGCCGGTGCGCTGCCAGCTTTGCGCAATCAGTTCCGCCAGCACTTCGGGTTCGCCGCCAGTGCGGGTCTGGTGATCAGGCGAATACCACTGCCAGCATTGCACCGCGCTGGCGCTCGTTTCCTGGTCGGGATAGATCACCGCAAACCCCGACGTCTGCGCCAGACGATTCATGCCGGTCAGTCGCGCGAGCGAGTCGGGGTCCTGCATGCAACCGTGCAGCATCACCACCAACGGCGCGCCGTGGGGCAGGTTCTCGGGCACGAACAACTGGGCGGTGCGGCTGAGGCCGTTGGGGAGGGTGGCCCGTAGCGGCACGGTATCACCCTCGACGCTGTGGGAGGCGGCCGACAAGGCGTCCCCGAAAAAGGCCCTTTGCAGATCGGACCATTGCGCTGTTGCCAGCCCGGTGGCCACCCGTTGATCGGGTAGCGAGTCGAGCATCATGTCCGCCAGGGCGAGGGGCCAGCCGAATACGCCGATCATGGAAAATCTCCTAGCAAATCCGCGGGAGTTGATCTCCCGTCAGCCAATCGACAATGCGTTTGCCACCGAAGGCCGTGGTCATCTGCACAAAATGGTGCGCATCCTCATGCACTTCGCCAATGATTGCCGCGTCAGCACCCTGTGGATGGGCGCGCAGCGTGGCCAGCAGGCGCTCGGCGTCGGCCTGCGGGCAGAGTGCGACCAGCTTGCCCTCGTTGGCGACATAGAGCGGGTCGAGCCCGAGAAACTCGCAGGCGGCGCCAACCGCCGGCGCGACCGGGATCGCCGCTTCCCGCAACATCATGCCGACCCCCGACTGTTTGGCGATTTCGTTCAAGGTCGTAGCCAGCCCGCCGCGCGTCGGGTCGCGCAGCACGTGGAGGTCAATGCCGGTGGCGAAGAGGCTTTCGATCAGGCCGTGCAAGGCGGCGGTGTCGGAGACGATGGGCGTCTCGAAACCCAGGTCCTCGCGCGTCGCCATGATCGCCATGCCGTGGTCGCCGATCCGCCCGGAGACCAGAATCGCATCGCCGACCTGCGCGCGCCGGCCGGAGAGTTCGCGTCCGGGAGGCACGACACCAACGCCGGTAGTGGTGATGAACACGCCATCGCCCTTGCCGCGCTCGACCACCTTGGTGTCGCCGGTGACGATGGGCACGCCGGCGGCGCGGGCAGCATCGGCCATGCTTTTGACGATGCGTTCAAGATCGCTGAGCGGAAAACCCTCTTCCAGCACGAAAGCGGCGGCGAGCCAAAGCGGACGGGCACCCATGACGGCAACATCGTTGAGGGTGCCGTGCACCGACAGGCAGCCGATATCGCCGCCGGGAAAGAACAGCGGCGAGACGACATGGCTGTCCGTGGCCATCACCAGTCGCCCTTCTCCTGGATGAGGCAGCACGGCGCCATCGTCGCCCTGGGCCAGCCACTCGTTGCCAAGATGCCTGGCGAACAGTTCTTCGATCAGTTGCGCGCTGGCGCGTCCGCCGGATCCGTGGGCGAGGTCCACGCGCCCTTGCTTGATGTCGAGCGGACGGACATAGTGGGTGCGGGCAGGAGTCATATGATGCGATCACCGTAAAATCGCTATTCTATGGCGAATCTGGCGATTGCCGAACGCTCCGTGGCGAAGTGCCCGAACGCCTTGGCGACAGAGCTCCGGGCGGCGTTAGAATGGGAGCATGGTGCCGCGGCACGCCGGTTTCGCTGGATATTCCACTCTGACAGGCAAGAGGCGACGAACCGGGCGGTGGGGGATGAAATATCCGCGGAATCGAGGTCTTGTCACAACAGGTGTCGGATGATCAACAAATTCCTCCCGCCGGGCGATTGGCTCACCGGTATTGTGAGCAGCAGCCATGTCGCCATTGGTATCTCGCGTATGGCCGATGGTCGTTTTGTCGCGGTTAACGAGGCATTTGCCCAAATGTACGGCATCCGCCGCGAGGATGTCGTCGGGCGCACCTCGCTCGAACTTGCGTTGTGGGAGGCCCCCGAGGATCGCGCTCGGCTGATCGAGGCGATTCGTCGTGGCGACGCGGTGTGCGCCTTCGAGGCGCGCTATCGCAAACGATCCGGTGAAATCGGCGATCTGGCCATTTCCGCGAACATCGTTACGGTGGGCGGCGAGGAATACCTGATCGGAATGTTGACTGACATCAGCGAGCGCAAGCGCATGGAACGCGAAACGCAACTCAACCAGCGCCGCCTAGACACCGTGCTGCTGCTGTCGGATCTGCTGGTGTTTCACCAGGACAGGGCGTTGCGTTATACCTGGGTTGCCAATCCTGCACTGGGTGCCGGCGCGAACGAACTGCTCGGCCGTAACGATGCCGACATCCTGGGCGCAGTGGGTGCGCGGCCGCTGATCAAGATCAAGCGCCGAGTGTTGCGCACGGGCAAGTGGGAACGACATGAAGTTTGCCTGGCGCGTGGCGAGCATCGCGGCTGTTTCGACGTGATCGTGGCGCCAGAGTATGCGCCCGATGGCACGATTTCAGGCATCGTCTGTGCGGCGGCCGACATCAGCCGGCGCAAGCAGGCCGAGGAAGCGCGGGACGCGGCCCTGCGGGTGATCGGATCACTTGTCGATCACGTTCAGGACGAAATCGAAGCGCAGCGTCGCGAACTGGCGCGCGAAGTGCATGACGAAATCGGGGCGGTACTGACCGGTCTGCGCATGAAGCTCGGCGCCCCCGCTGACGACGATCGCCGCGAGCAAACCCGGGCCTTGCGTGCGCTGGTCGATCAGGCCCTGGCGCGCACGCGCACGCTGTGCACCCGGCTGCGCCCGCCGGTGCTGGACGATCTTGGCTTGAGCGAGGCGCTACGGTGGTATGTGCGGGAATGGGGGCTACAGACCGGTATTCGGATTACGGTGCGTATCGCGACGCTCGACCCCGAACCAGACGAGCCCTTGCGGACCGACTTGTTTCGCATGCTCCAGGAATTGCTGACCAATGTGGCCCGCCATGCCGGCGCCGGAAAAGTGGCGGTGAGTTTGACCCGATCCGCCGGTCAGATCCGTCTGCGCGTCAGCGACGATGGGGGCGGGTTTGCGGCCTACCGGAAGACGGGTTTCGGATTGCTCGGCATTCGTGAGCGGCTGCGGCGTCACGGCGGCGAGTTGAACATTGCGCATCCCGTCCGGGGGGTACGTGTGACCTTGACGGTGCCCGAGCCAACGGCATGAGCGATAGCCGCCTGATTCTCGCGGACGATCACGAAGTGGTGCGCCAGGGTTTGCGCAACATCGTCGAACATGCCGGCGGACTGAAAGTGGTCGGCGAAGCGACGGATGGTGCGGAAGCTTTGCGGCAGGCCCGCGAGACGCCAGCCGATCTACTGATCCTGGACATCGCCTTGCCGGTACTGCGCGGCATGCAGGTGCTTGAGCAATTGCGCGGCGGCGGCAGTACCCTGCCCGTACTGTTCTATTCGATGCACCCGGCCAACCAGTACGTCGATTTTGCCCGACGTCATGGCGCACAGGGTTTTGTCGGCAAGGACGAAGACAGCAACCGTCTGTTGCGGGCCACGCGTCACATCTTGATGGGCGGCACCTGGTTTCCGCAGGTGCGACAGGGAGCCGAACAGCCATTCGATCTGCTGTCCCGGCGTGAGGCCGATGTCCTGAGGGGTCTCGCGGCGGGCGAATCGCTAAGCGCCATTGCCGTCCGGCTGGGGGTGGGTGCCAAGAGCGTATCAACCTATCGCCGCCGCATTCTCGACAAACTCGGCGCCCAGAACAACGCCGAACTGATCGCGCTGGTGCTGCGTCAAGGCGATCATTAAACCTGTTGCTTGTCAGGTTTTCCTGACAGACGCACGTCCCCATTTTGGGCATGATTTAGTCATATTATGCTGTTCAAATCGTGAGGACGCATGGCTTCGCTTTCGCTGCACGCCTACCTGGCGCGTCTGTTCTGGATCTGCATCTCGCCGCTCTTGCTACTGCTGGCAGTTTTCGCGGTGGGTTTCCTTCAGCAAATCCAGTTTGGGCAAGAGCGCGATGCGGAAAATCTCGCCAGCAATGTCGCGGCTTCCATCGATCGTCAGCTCAAATCGAGAGTCGGCGGCTTGCACATGCTCGCCAGTTCTCCGCTGATGCGGCAGCGCGAGTGCTGGCAAGAGTTGTACGAGGAAGCTCAGGGTTACCAGCGGGCTTTTGACGCGCATGTGGTGCTCGGAAACGCCAGCGGCGAGATGTTGATGAACACGCGCGTGCCTTTTGGCACGGTCTTGCCGCCGCTCCCCAAGGTGGAGGGCAGGTCCGCCCTCGCGATGGCTCTGGCGACCGGGCAGGCGGCGGTGGGCGACACGTTCATCGGGCCGGTCGCCCAGGAACGCATGATCGTGATCGCGGTGCCGGTACGCTCCGGGGAGCGGGTCTCCTCCGTGATAATGACGACTCTTGAGGCGCGCTTCTTCCAGCAACGACTGGAGGAATTTGCCCTTCCGTCGGGTTGGGAGGTCGTTCTGGCTGACAGCCAGGGAACCGCCATCGCCCGGCGCTCGCCCGATCACGATCCGGGCCAGACGGAGACAGGGCGACGCTTTTCGAGCCGACTGAAAAACGCCGACTGGACGGTGACGGTCGTGATGCCGGATGGCTGGACCAATACGCTGCGTTCGGAAGTCGCGCTGGTGCTCTGCTTGCTGATCGTGGCTGCGGCTCTGGCAGGTTTTGTCGGGGGTCGTCTGGCCAGCCGTCGGCTCAGCCGCGATCTGGGTAGACTCGGTACAAACCCGCCTGCTTCGTCGCCTGGACAAGCCTCGGATATCGTCGAAATCGAATCCATTCACCAGAGGTTGGGTGCGCTGGAGGCGGAGCAAAGGCAATCTGCCTCGATGTTAGCCGAGAGCGAGCGCCGCTTGCGCCTGGCACAGGATGCCGCACAGGCGGGTACCTGGGAGTGGGAGGTAGCAAGCGGTGAGAACTTCTGGTCGGATGAGGCGTTTCGTCTGTATGGCTACGAGCCGGGAAAGTGTGCGGCATCCTTTGACAACTGGCTTCTGGCCATTCATCCCGAGGACCGCGATTACGCTGCGCAAGCGTTGGAAGAAGCGGCGCGGCAGGGTACGGCGATCATGCTGGAATGGCGGGTGAACTCGCTCGAAGCTCGCCAGCGCTGGCTCATGGCCCGCGGGCAACCGCAATTCGACGCAGGCGGGCGACTGGTGCGCTATCTGGGCATCGTCATGGATATCAGCGATCGCAAACAGGCAGAGCAGGCGCACGCGGCGAGCGAAAAGCGTTTTCAGGACATCGTCGAGGCCTCGGCCGACTGGGTATGGGAAATCGACCTCGAGGGTTGCTACACCTCTGTTTCGGACGGCGTGGAAGCCATGCTGGGTTTCGCCGCGAGGGAGCTTGTCGGATGCCCCTACTACGAACTGTTGCCGCCCGGGGACGCTGAGGCCAGCCGGGCGCGGTTTGCCGACATCGTGGCACTGAAGTCCTCCTTCCGCGATCTCGACAACATCAAGCGGCACAAGAGCGGTCAGTGGCGCTATGTTCAGACCAGTGGAACGCCGATTTTCGGGCCGCGTGGCGAACTGACCGGCTATCGGGGCGTCGATCGCGATGTGACGGCGCGCCGCCAGACGGAACTGGCGTTGCGCGAACGCGAAGCGGTGTTGCAATTATTCATCGAATTTGCGCCGGTCTCCATCGCCATGTTCGACCGGGAGATGCGCTATCTGGCGGTGAGCCGGCACTGGCGGGACGACTATGCGCTGGGCGACCGGGAGATGGTCGGCAAATCCCACTACGAGATTTTTCCTGAAATCACCGAGGCCTGGAAAGAAGTCCATCGACTCGGACTGGCCGGCGAGGTGGTCCGGCAAGACGAGGACTGTTTTATGCGGGCGGATGGGCGCCAGCAGTGGATTCGCTGGGAGGTCCGCCCCTGGCGGGCGGCCAGTGACGCAGTGGGCGGCATTCTGATCTTTTCGGAGGACATTACCGCTCGTAAGCGGGCCGAAATCGAATTGCACAACAGCAAGGAGCGACTGCGGACTCTGGTCACCGCCATCCCGGACTTGGTGTGGCTGAAGAGTCCGAGTGGGTACTATCTGACCTGCAACACCCGCTTCGAGCAATTTTTTGGTGCGCCGGAGGCCGAGATTGTCGGCAAGAGCGATTACGACTATGTCGACAAGGCGCTGGCCGACTTTTTCCGTGCCAGCGACCTCGCGGCAATCGAAGCCGGTAAACCGACCATGAATGAAGAGGTGGTGGTGTTTGCCAGCGATGGACACCACGAACTACTGCAAACCATCAAGACGCCGATTTTCGATGTCGACGGGCAAGTTGTCGGCGTGCTCGGAGTTGGCCGTGATATCACGCATATCCGCGAGAGCGAGCGCGAACTGGAACAGTATCGTGATCATCTGGAACGGATGGTCAAGGCGCGCACTGCCGAAGCCGAGTCGGCGCGATACCGGACACAATTGATTCTCGATTCAAGCGCCGATGGCATCATCAGTTTCGACCGCGAGGGGCGGATAGAACTCTGTAATCCCGCTGCCCTGACCATGCTCGGCTATTCTCTGCAAGCCCTGCTCGGGCGCAACGTGCATGAGGCGATCCATCATTCGCACGCGGACGGCAGGCGTATACCCATAGACGAGTGTGCCGTGATGAGCGCCATTGGCAAGAGTTGTGTGGTCCGCTCGGATCGAGATACGTTCTGGAATGCCGAGGGGCGCCCCGTACCGGTGTCGGTGGCGACGCATCCGATTGTCGAGCATGGTGCTTGTGTCGGCGGGGTAATGAGTTTTCAGGATATTTCGGATCGTCTCAAGGTCGAAGCCGCCCGCGAAGAGGCACGCTTGGCGGCGGAAAGGCTCGCCCGCATGAAGAGCGAGTTCCTGGCCAACATGTCGCACGAAATCCGCACACCGCTGAACGGGGTGCTGGGCCTGGCGCAGATCGGATACCGCGATAGCGCGGGCGATAGCAAGACGCAAAAGACTTTCCGCAGCATTCTTGATTCTGGAAAGCTGTTGCTGACCATCATCAACGACATTCTCGATTTTTCCAAGATCGAGGCGGGTAAACTCAACATTGAGTCTCTTCCCTTCGACCCAGCCAGGCTGGTGGCGGAAACGCTGCAGATGGCGAATGTGCTGGCCTCCGGCAAGGGGTTATCGCTGAGTAGTGAAGTGAGGGATTTGCCGCCTGCGTGCCTGGGCGATCCAGTCAGGATCTCGCAAATTCTGCTGAACCTCCTGTCCAACGCCACGAAATTCACGGAGTCCGGCAGCGTCAATCTGACTGCCGAGCGCAGCGGCGACTGTCTGGTTTTCAAGGTATGTGACACCGGCATCGGAATTTCTCCCGAGGTGTTGTCGCGCCTGTTCCAGCCCTTTGAACAGGCCGATAGCAGCACGACGCGCCGGTTTGGCGGCACCGGGCTCGGATTGGTGATCTGCCGCCGGCTGGCCGAAATGATGAATGGCGCGCTCGGTGTCGACAGCGTGCTAGGGAAGGGCAGCACCTTCATCCTGCAACTGCCGTTGCGGGAAACCGCTCCGGCGGTTTCGAAGGCCTTGCCAGAAACCGCACCGCAAACGCGGCGACTGGAAGGATTGCGCGTGCTGGTTGCCGAGGACAACGACGTGAACCAGTTGGTGATCGAGGATATCCTCTCCTGCGAAGGGGCCGTGGTGAGTATGGTCGAAAATGGACAGGCGGCGGTCGAGGCCGTTGCCCGTGCCACCATTCCATTTGACGCCGTGCTGATGGATGTCCAAATGCCGGTGATGGATGGTCTGGCGGCTACCCGATTGCTGCGGGATTCCCACCCGGCACTACCGATCATTGGACAGACCGGCCATGCGCTACAGGAGGAGCATGATCGCTGCCATGAGGCGGGGATGGTGGCGGCGATCAACAAGCCGATCGAAATCGAGGATCTGGTGTCAGTGGTATTGGCGCATGTGCGCCCGTCGCCCCGGCAGGCGTCTTCTCAGTGAAGCGGGGCGCGAGATCGCCGCCATAGCCACGCCACGGCGCCGAGCATCAGCGCCAGGCCCAGCCAGCGCGTCAAGCCGGCGATGGCGAGATCACGGTGAACCACGCCCCAGCGCGAAAAGATTTCGGTCCAGTCGTGTTCGCCGCCGCCGACCAGCGGCAACACCTGGGCGCGGGCATCGGCCATGTAACGGGCGATGTTGAGCAGATTCTCGCCCAGCCACACCCCGCCGACGGCGCACCCGAGGGGCTGCTGCTGGCGTTTGAAGTGAGCCACCACCGCCAGCGGAAAGACTATCTGGAAGAGCGTGCCGCCGTAGACCATCAGGCGTTCGCTGAACATACCGATCAGCGGATGCCCCGCCTCGTGCAAGGCGAGGTTGGCGCTGTCGAGGATGGGAATCCACCCGTCCGCCGAGGCGGCGCGGAGCGCGAGCAGCAAGCCCACCATGACGCCGAGGCCGATGGCGCTGCCGAGGCCGACCGGCTTCCAGCCTGTCGGCGCGTCGGCCGCGTGATCGGGGTCGTCAAGGGTCAAGCGATGTCCTTGTAGCGCCCGTAGGTGTAGTGCGCCGCACACGCGCCTTCCGAACTGACCATGCAGGAACCGACAGGGTTTTCCGGCGTGCACACCGTGCCGAAAATCTTGCAGTCCTGCGGCCGCTTGACGCCGCGCAGAATGGCGCCGCATTCGCAGGCCTTGTGGTCGGGCACCGGCTGGTATTCGACCGGGAAGCGAACTTCGGCGTCGAATTCGGCGAGTTCCTCGCGGATTTTCAGGGCCGAATAGGGCACGACGTTGAGTCCGCGCCACTCGAAACTCTTCCTCAACTCGAAAACCTCGGCGACCAGTGCCTGCGCCTTGAGGTTGCCGTCGCGCGTTACCGCCCGGGTGAATTCGTTTTCGACCTCAGCGCGGCCTTCATTGACCTGGCGCACCAGCATGCGCACCGCCTGCATGACATCGAGCGGCTCGAACCCGGCGATGACCACCGGCTTGCGGTATTCCTCGGCGAAGAATTCGTAGGGGCGGCTGCCGATGATGGTCGAGACGTGCGCCGGGCCGATAAAGCCGTCGAGCGGCACGGTGCCGTACTGGCGCACTTCCGGCGACTCGAGGATGCTGGAAATGGCCGAGGGCGTCAGCACGTGGCAGCACAGCACCGAGAAGTTCTTCAGCCCGAGCGTCTTGGCCTGCTTGATGGCGACGGCGGTGGGCGGGGTGGTGGTCTCGAAGCCGATGGCGAAGAAGACGACCTGCTTCTCCGGGTGCTTTTGCGCCAGGGCCACGGCGTCGGACGTGGAATAGACCATGCGGATGTCGCCACCCCTGGCCTTGGCCTTCAGCAGCGAGAGGTGATCGGAGGCCGGCACGCGCAGGCAGTCGCCGTAGGTGCACAGCGTGACGCCGTGTTCGAGGGCGAGGCGGATGGCCTGATCGACGCGGCCGATGGGCAGCACGCAGACCGGGCAGCCAGGGCCGTGGATCATGCGCACGTTTTCCGGCAGCAAGTCGGTGACGCCGTAGCGCGAAATGGCGTGGGTGTGGCCGCCGCAGAATTCCATGAAGTGGTAGCGGCGGTCGCGCTTCACCTCGCGGGCGATGGCGACGGCGATGCGCTGCGCGACTTCGCCGTCGCGGAATTCGTCGATGTACTTCATTGCTGACCCAGCAGCGCGGCGCGATCTTCGGCAGCCATTTCGTTGAACAGTGCCAGAGTCTCCGCCGCCTCTTCCGGGTCCAGTTTGTTGAGGGCAAAGCCGACGTGGACAATCACGTAATCGCCGATGGCGACGTTTTCAACCAGCGCTAGCGACACTTCCTTCTTCACGCCGGCAAGATCGACAACCGCTTGATCCGCGTCGCGGATTTCAATGATTTGGGCAGGAATGGCAAGGCACATGCAAATCTCCGTTAAATATGGCGGGCGATCCACGCTTGCCCGAGGGCGATGCCGCCGTCGTTGGGCGGGGCTTGCCGCGCTTCCAGCAAGTTAAGACCGTATTTGGCGAGGTGTGTTCGCAGCGCCGTCATTAACACGCGGTTGAGCGCACAGCCCCCGCCGCAGGCGATGTGCGCCAGACCAAGCTGCGCGGCGGCTACCCGCGCCCAGTCGGCCAGCGCGGCGGCTACCGTGGAATGGAAGAGTGCGGCGCCATAGGACACATCGTCGCAATCTGCGAGCAAGGATAACAGGCGCGAAAAATCCGGCCCTTGACCTGGAACAAATGCCTCGGGCAATGGAGGGGCGGCGCCGTGGCGAGCGGCGAGACCCTCCAGTTCCATGGCTGCCTGGCCTTCGTAACGCATCACCGAGCGCAAGCCGAGCAGGCCGGCGGCGGCGTCGAACAGGCGGCCAAGGCTGCTGGTAGGCGGACAGTTGAGGTGCTTGGCCAGCATCTGCGCCAGCCGCGCGCCGTCGTGGCCGGGATGACGGCGCGCGATGAAGTCGGCGACGTCGCCGCCACGATCGCAGGCAGCCAGCGCGCTGCCCGCCATGCGCCAGGGTTCGCGCGCGGCGCGGTCGCCGCCGGGCAGCGCCAATTCTGGCAAGTGACCGAGGCGTTCGCAGTCGGCGCCATCGAAAAGCAGCAATTCGCCACCCCACAACCCCCCGTCCGAGCCGAGCCCGACGCCGTCGAGCGCCAACCCGAGCAGCGGCTCGGTGTGGCCGTGTTCGGCGGCAATGGCGGCGATATGGGCGTGGTGATGGCCGACGGCGAACGCCGGAATGCCGCGCTCGGCGGCATAGGCAGTGGCCAGCCGGGTCGAGGCGAAATCGGGGTGCAGGTCGTGCGCGACGAGTTCCGGTTGTACGTCGAGAATGGCCAGCAGGTGTTCGACGACTTCTTCCTGAAAGCCGATGGCAGCGGCGTTTTCGAGCCCGCCGATATGTTGCGACAGAAAGGCTTCACGCCCTTTCATGACGCAGACGGTGTTTTTCAGATAGGCGCCGAAAGCGAGCACGGTCGGGCCGTCCGCCGCGAGCGGGATAGGCACCGGCGTATAGCCACGCGCGCGGCGAATGAAGGCTGGAGCACCGCCGGGCGTGGCGAAGGCGACGCTGTCGTCGCAACGCACCACGATGTCGCGGTCGTGCACCAGAAAGGCGTCGGCAATGCCGGACAGCCTTTCAAGCGCTTCGTCGTTGTCGATGACCAGCGGTTCGCCCTGCGGGTTGGCGCTGGTCATGACCAGCAGCATGTCGTGCGGGGCGTTGAGCCAGTCGGATCCGGCGGGGCGTCCGGCGGCTTCGTGCCAGAGCAACAGGTGCAGCGGCGTGGTCGGCAGCATGGTGCCGATCCAGCCCAGACCCGGCGCGATGTCGGGCAGGTCGGTCGAGCCCTTGCGGCATAGCACGATGGGCGCGGCGGCGCTTTGCAACAGCGCGAGGGCGTCGCCATCGATTTCGGCGAGGCCTGTAAAGGCTGCGGCGTTCAGGCCCATGACGGCGAAGGGCTTTTCTTCGCGCGCCTTGCGTTCGCGCAGACGGGAAACCGTGCCGGCGTTCCAGGCGTCGCAGGCAAGGTGAAAGCCACCGAGGCCCTTGAGGGCGACGATTTCGCCGGCCAGCAGGCGGTGCAGGGTCTCGGCCACGGGGTCGCCTGCCACCGGCTGGCCGTCGGCGTCGAGCAGGCTCAGGTGCGGGCCGCACTCGGGGCAGCAGGTGGTCTCGGCGTGAAAGCGGCGGTCGGCCGGGTCGGTGTATTCGCCGTGGCAGGGCGGACAGAGCGGGAAGCCGGCGAGGCTGGTGCTGGCGCGATCGTAGGGGATGCTGCGGCTGACCGTGTAGCGCGGGCCGCAATGGGTGCAGGTGGTGAAGGCGTAGCGCCAGCGTCGGCCATGCGGGTTGCAGATATCGGCGATGCACTCGGGGCAGAGGGCGGCGTCGGGGCCGATGGCTGTGGCGACCGGGCCGCTGCCGCTGTCGATGATGCTGAAATCGCTCAATTTGGCGGGTGACGCGGGGATGCTCTCCAGACTGTCGATGCGCGCCAGACGTGGCAGTTCGCGCGGAAGACGGTCGATCAGCGCGGCGAGGGCGGCTTCGCTGCCGTGCGCTTCGATATCGACGCCTTCGCCATCGTTCCTGACCCAGCCGGTCAGGCCGAGTTCATGCGCCAGCCTCCAGACGTAGGGGCGGAAGCCGACGCCCTGCACCAACCCGCGAACGCGGAGGCGTCTGTGCTTCATTGGCCGGCGAGTTGGCGCTCCAGCTCGGCGATGCGCTTCTTCAGGCCATCCACCGTCTCGCCATGCTTGCCGCGCTGCGCTTCCAGCCCGGCCTCGATCCAGGAAATCCAGGCCGAGAGGCCGTCGCCGGTGGTCGCCGAGACGCGAAAGATGGTGATGTCCGGATTGACCCGACGGGCATTCTCTTCGGCCAGATCGGCGTTGAAATCGAGATATGGCAGCAGATCGCACTTGTTCAGCAGCATTACGTCAGCGGCGCGGAACATATCCGGGTATTTGAGCGGCTTATCCTCGCCTTCGGTGACCGAGAGGATCGCCACCTTGTGGTGTTCGCCGAGATCGAATGCGGCGGGGCACACCAGATTGCCGACGTTTTCGATCAGGAACAGCGATTCGTCGGCGGGTTGCAGGCGTTCCAGCGCGTGGCCGACCATATGGGCGTCGAGGTGGCAGCCTTTGCCGGTGTTGATCTGCACTGCCGCAACGCCCGTGGCGCGAATGCGTTCGGCGTCGTTGGAGGTCTGCTGATCACCCTCGACGACACTGATCGTCACTGTGTCCTTCAGCGTGTCGATGGTCTTGCAGAGCAGTGTCGTCTTGCCCGAACCGGGGCTGGAGACGAGGTTGAGCGCAAAGATGCCGCGTTCGTCCAGCCAGGCGCGGTTCTCGCGGGCATAACCGTCGTTCTTGGAAAGGATGTCGCGCTCGATCTGCACCATACGCGCCTGGGTCATTCCCGGCGCGTGGGCGTGCGCGGGGCCGGCGCCGAAATCGAGATCGCCGCCGACGGCGTGTTCATGATGATGGTGATGGGCGTGGTCGCCGGTGTGCACATGCGCGTGGCTGTGGATCGAGCCGTCGGCATGGGTATGCGCATGTTCGTGCGCGTCGTGCGAATGATCGTGCGGATGGGCGTGTTCGTGGTCGTCCTCGTGGGCATGGCTGTGCGTATGCACCGTGCCGTCGGCGTGAACGTGCGTATGCTCATGGGCGTGGCCGCCCTCGATCTTGGTTTCACCTTGGCCGCAGCCGCAGACTGTACACATGCTTTTCTCCTGAATTCAGCGGGGCGGGTAGTGCCCATCTCTCTATCCGACAGTATGGGAGTCCGGGCGCCGCCGTCAAGCATTGCCGCGAATGCACATTTTGACGCTGCTATAATCAGCGACCATTGACCCATCGCCCAACGGGAGAAGCCTATGTGTGGCATCGTCGCCGCCGCCGCGCGCGGTCGCAATATCGTTCCGGTTCTGATCGAAGGCTTGAAGCGGCTGGAATATCGCGGTTACGACTCGGCCGGTCTGGCCGTGCTACGCGAAGGTCGCCTTGAGCGCGTGCGCTCGGTGGGCCGCGTCGCCGAACTGGAGGTACTTTCCGCCGGTATCGAGACCGGCAGCGGCATTTCGCACACACGCTGGGCGACGCACGGCGTGCCGAGCGAGCGCAATGCGCATCCGCACATTTCGTCCGGGCTGGCGGTGGTCCATAACGGCATCATCGAGAACTACGAGGCGCTGGGTGCCGAATTGCGCGCCAAAGGCTATGTGTTCGAGTCGGAAACCGATACCGAAACCATCGCACACCTGATTACCGATGCGCTGAAGAACGTGCCCGATCTCTTTACCGCCGTGCGGCTGGCTGCACAGCGCCTGCAAGGCGCCTACGCCATCGCCGTGGTGCAGCAGGACAACCCCGAAACCGTGGTTGTCGCGCGCGAAGGTTCGCCGCTGCTGCTCGGTCTGGGCGACGACGGCAACTACGCCGCCTCCGACGCCTCGGCGCTGCTGCAAGTGACCCGGCGCATGGTCTATCTCGACAACGGCGACGTCGCCGAACTGACGCCGACCAGCCACCGTATCGCGCGCATCGACGGCACGCCGGTCGAACGCAAGGAAACCCTGTCGCAACTCTCGGCCGATGCGGTCGAACTGGGCAATTTCCGGCATTACATGCAGAAGGAGATTTTCGAGCAGCCGGACGCGCTGGCCAACACGCTCGAAATGGTCATCGCTGCGCGTAGCATTCAGCCGGGCCTGTTCGGGGCGCAAGCGGCGGAGGTGCTCTCCGGCATCGAGAGCATCCTGATTCTCGCCTGCGGCACCAGCGCCCACGCCGGCATGACCGCCCGCTACTGGCTGGAGGGCATCGCCGGCTTGCCGACCACCGTCGAAGTGGCGAGCGAATATCGTTACCGCGATTCCGTGCCCAACCCGCGCCAGCTTGTCATCGCCATCTCCCAATCGGGCGAAACGGCGGATACGCTGGCGGCGCTCCGCCACGCCATCGAACTCGGCCAGCCGCGTACGCTGGCGCTCTGCAATGTGCCGGAATCGGCGATCGTGCGCGAAACAGCACTACGCTTCATCACCCGCGCCGGCCCGGAAATTGGCGTTGCCTCGACCAAAGCCTTCACCACCCAACTCGCCTCGCTGTTCGTGCTGACGCTGGTGTTGGCCAAGCTGCGCGGACGACTCGCGCCGGAGCAGGAAGCCGGTCACCTGCAAGCCCTGCGCCATCTGCCGGCGGCGGTGGCCGACGTGCTCAAGCTTGAACCGGCCATCGAAGCCTGGTCACGCCATTTTGCCGACAAGAAACACGCGCTCTTCCTCGGTCGCGGCCGCCACTACCCGATCGCGCTGGAAGGCGCGCTGAAACTGAAGGAAATCTCCTACATCCACGCCGAGGCCTACCCGTCGGGGGAGTTGAAACATGGCCCGCTGGCGCTGGTCGACCGCGAAATGCCGGTCATCGCCGTGGCGCCCAACGATCAGTTGCTCGACAAGCTGAAATCCAACTTGCAGGAAGTCCGCGCCCGCGGCGGCGAACTCTATGTGTTCGCCGATGCCGACAGCCACCTGGCTGAAAGCGAAGGCACCCACCTGATCAAGCTGCCCGAGCACTACGGTCAACTCTCGGCCATATTGCACGTCGTACCATTGCAGTTACTGGCCTACCACGTTGCTCTAGTCAAGGGGACAGATGTCGACAAACCGCGCAATCTGGCAAAGAGCGTGACGGTTGAGTAGAACAGATTGGACATTCTTGAAGAGCAGGGAATAGTCGGTTCCGAGCGCAGAAAGTCGCAAATTCGGACAAGATGGGAAGGTGAGCCGCCTGCTCCTACATTGGGGCAGGTGCGATCATCTCTATCTGCAAGTCAAACGAACGGGTCTGTAGGTGAGGCAACTTGAGTATGGTGGGCCGCATACCAAGTCATCGTCAGACGTGCAGTGATTTCGTATACCAGAATCGAAGTGACAACCTTGAACAAGGTCAGGCTAGTGAGACTCGTCGCAAGTGGACCGGAAACACCGTGATCCAGCGCATACACCAAGTAAAAATTGAGCCAATTCTACGAACTGGATGTCGGGCGAGAAGGCGGGTGGCCGGCAACTGTCGTCTCAGCAGACTGGTTTAAACGGCGCATGCCGAATATCGCCGATCAAACGTTGAGGAGACTGCGTTGGATAACTATTGAAGACTGCTGTTACAAGTACATGGGTTATCGTTACGACCGATTGGCGGGTGCGGTTTGATGCGCATAAAGTCAAGCGTTATGAGCCATCCAATTCACGAATTTGCGAGCAAACTAGCCGCCGAATCACGCCAATGAAGATCGAGCCGATTTTGCTGACGACGGTCAGCGTACAAACATTTGCAGGTAATCGACCCTTAACCAATGCCACAGGGTTTTTCTTTGAAAGGGAAAGGAGACTGTTTCTGATTACCTGTCGCCACGTTTTTTTTGACTCACTGAACGAACACCACCCGGATCGGATCGAAATCGAGCTACACATTGGAGAAGAACATTTATCCCAGTCGACTTGTTATTCCATCATGCTTTACAACAACGGAATAAAGTTGTGGCAGACATGTTCGGATACGGCCGGTGAAGTCGATATTGCTGCGATTGAAATCTCACGGGCGTGCCTCCCATCTGACGTGGTTTATAGTGCGTTCTCACCGGAGCATTTGGCGCAGCCGCGAGATTCGCTCGAGGTTGGACATTCGGTTGTTGTTGTGGGCTATCCGCTGGGTTTTCAGGACCATCTGCATCATCTACCAGTTGCGCGCCAGGCAGTTATTGCGTCTTCGTTCGGATTGCGTTTCCAGGGTCAAGGTTATTTTCTGACCGATGCCAGAACCCATAGAGGGACAAGTGGCGCACCTGTTGTAGCTCGTGCCGAGCGGATGGATGCGACGAAATTGCCATGGATATTGCTTGGAATTCACTCTTCTCGACTGGACATGGGGACTCGCGACCTCGTTCTCGACGAGGCATTGGGGTTGAACTGCGTGTGGTATTCAGATGCGCTGATGAGATTGACGGAAATGGCATTTTCTTAGGGCAATATCGCTCTCAGAAATAGGTAAACCGGCTGCCGCCTGCCAATTTTGAACGATACATTGCGCTATCGGCCCGCGCCATCAGCAATATCGGATCATTACCATCGTTTGGAAAGACCGCGACCCCCACGCTCACCGAAATGGAGGTCTCCCGATTGCCGGAAGCTATTGGGTGTTCAATTTCGGAGATCACTCGTTGCAGCGTGTCGTTGCACTCCTGGACGTTAGAGAGTCCCCACAGCAGCAGAACGAACTCATCGCCTCCTACCCTCGCCACAGTGTCCCCGTTCCGAACAGATCGGTGCAAGCGTGCGGTAACCTCGACCAGAACGGCGTCTCCTGCTTCGTGTCCGTAGGTGTCGTTTGTGGACTTGAATCCGTCGAGATCGAGATAGCAAATTGCCAACACGAGACCCGTCCGCATCGATTGCGCCATGGCTTGATGCAAGCGATCAAAGAGGAGGGCGCGATTGGGCAAGCCGGTCAGCTGATCATGGGTGGCATTCCGCTGCCACTCCTGTTGCTGCACTTTCATGGAAGTCACATCCGCCATGATTGCGAGATAGTGCGAGACCTCACCCAGCCCATTGCAAATTGCGGAAATATTCAGGCGGGCTGCGAACAATTCACCCGTTTTCTTGCGATTCCAGAGTTCCCCGTGCCATTCGCCGGTGTTCAGCAAATCCGCCCAGATGGCGTCAAAAAAAATCTTGTCTTGTAAGCCAGAGCTGAGCGCCCGAGGCGTTTTTCCAAGCAATTCATGCTTGCAATAGCCAGAAATCTTGCAATACGTGGGATTGACTGCAACGATCCGTTCGCATGCATCGGTAATGCATATTCCTTCGCTTGAGTTATTGAAGAGGGAGTCGGCAATGCGCAACCGAAGATCTTCTGGCCACTCGTTGGCAATTTGTGACGGATGGCAAATATTCATTTCTTCTCCCTCGCTATGGCGGGAGAGCATAGCCTACTCCAAACTTTCACGAGCGCAGCGGAAAGTGTCTGTTTCGCCCGACGGAGGGGGGCTTCCTTGCACTACGATGGCTAAACGCAACGATTTCGGAAAGCCTGTTCCTCATTCAGGGGTTTGATTCCGATATTCCTGCAACGCATACGGTACATTCCGGCAGAGGGTTACCGGTGGATGTACTGCAGACAGTATTTTTTCACCCAAGTTGCTCCGATGAATTCCCCATCACCTTCCATCGTCTGTATAGCGTATTTCGGCTGATACCGAGCCGGCGGGCAGCTTGGGTCATGTTGCCATGGCTAAGTGCAATGGCATGCCGGATGGCGGCTTCGGAGATGGCATGCAGGCTGGTATTGGTGACGGCCAGCAGCGATCTATTGCTGATCTCGAGGTAGGTATCGTTCGTTTGACGGAATTCCTCGGCCAGATCGTCTGGCAAGTGTTCCCAGCGGATTTCGTCCTCATCGTCGTCGAGCAAGGCACAGGCAGTCCGCAGGGCATTGGCGAGTTGGCGAAGATTGCCGGGCCAGGCGTAGGTGGCAAAGGCGGTTTCGACCTCGAGCGCCAGCTTAACGGTATGTGTCGGGCGATTTTCGTGCAGCATGCGGGCGACTACGCCGAGGAAGTCACTGCGATCTCTGAGAGGAGGCAGCATCAATGTCAGGCCGTTGATGCGGTAGTAGAGGTCGGAGCGGAAGCGTCCGGCCAGCATTTCTTCCTTGAGGTTGCGGTGGGTAGCGCAAACCAGCACGAAGTCGACCGCGACCGGTTGGCCGCCGCCCACCGGCACGACTTCGCGCTCCTGCAGAACGCGCAGCAGACGTGCCTGTTGTGGCAGAGGCATGTCGCCGATTTCGTCGAGAAAGAGGGTGCCACCGTTGGCCGAACGGATGCGCCCTGGGCTGCCTTCGCGGCGGGCGCCGGAAAAGGCGCCAGGTGTATAGCCGAAGAGTTCCGCCTCGATCAGGCTCTCGGGCAGCGTCGCACAGTTGACGGCAACAAACGGTTTGCCGCGCCTGGGGCCTGCGTCGTGAAAGGCGCGTGCAAAGAGTTCCTTGCCGGCGCCAGATTCGCCGCGCAGCAACAGCGCGATGGGTTTGCCGAGAATACGTCGGGCTTTGTCGATAGCTGAGCGGATGGCCGTATCGCCGCTGTCGAGCGGCTCGAAGGCGTCGGTCGTGACGCGTGGCAGCGCGGGCGGCACGAACACCCGCCGGGCGGTTTTGCCCGGTTCCACCCGCAGGTAGAGGCGGTCGCCCTGCGCGGGATATACCTGCATGATCTCGCCGGGCCGGTGCCGATCCCAGTCGGCGAGGTCGTTCGCCTTCAGGCGGAGCAGTTGCGTGACCGGCTGGCCGATCAGCAGGCGTGCCGGCAGCCCGAGTAGGGCGAGGCCCGCGGGGTTCGCGCCGGCGATGACGCCGGCCTCGTCGATGGCCAGTACGCCCTCGGCAATGGTGCCGATGCCTTCGGGCAGGCGATGCAGGCGCAGACGCATGGCGGCGCCGTGTCGGGCCTCGAAGAGGCGATTTTCGATCATCTGGGCGGCAGCCCTGACTAGGCCGAAGGTGTGTGGATGGCGGCTGCGAAAGTCGCCGGAAATGTCGAGTACGCCCAGCAACTGGCCGTCAGGACCACTTACTGGTGCCGCGGCGCAGGTCAGAAAGCCGTTTCGTTCGAGGAAATGCTCGAAGCCATGCACGACAACCGGCGCTTGCTCCGCCACCGCGGTGCCGATGGCATTGGTGCCGCGCTGGACTTCGTTCCAGCTCATGCCGGGTGCCAGGGCGACGCGGTCGGCGCGGTGCAGAAAATCGGCATCGCCCAGGGCGCGGATGAGCATGCCGCGGTCGTCGGCGAGGATCACCATGCTGCCAGAATCGCGGGTTTGCGCCTGCACATACTGCATGACCGGCAGCGCGTGTGCGACGAGTTCCTGCCGGCGTTCGGTGGCTTGCGCGATGTCAAGAATGTCGCTGGGTAGGGGTTCGGCGAAGCGGTGGGCCGGGTTCAGCCCGGCATCGAGGCAGCGCCGCCATGATCGCGCGACAACTGTGCCGACCAGTTCCGGGGGCGGCATTTCGCCGTGATCGAGAAATTGCTGTCGGGCATGGCGCAGCAGCCTCCCGGGCTGATGGGGTGTCAGCATCGTGTCTCCTCCGATGGTATTGCCCACCTGGGGTGGGTCTGGTGTGTACCGGATCAGACAACGGGCGGTGCGCCAAGTTTCCGTATCACCTTTAAATGGTTGAGAACGTTGTCGCGCGCTGTGTCACATCGGGACGGTGTCACGAAATGGGGCGTTTCAGGCTACGTTTCCAGGGTTTGAATGCTTGAGTGTTTTTGTCTTGTATTCAAGGGGTTGGGGCCGCTCGACAGGGCTGGCCCGCTTTGTGCAGAAGAATCGTACGGCGCCGCGTTCGACGGCGCTGTCGTTCAACAGAGGAGACACAATAATGATCTATGCCGCACCGGGCGCCGCGGGCGCCAAAATCCAGTACAAGGCCCGATACGACAATTTCATCGGGGGCAAATTCGTGCCGCCGGTCAAGGGGCAGTATTTCGACGTGGTGACGCCGATTTCCGGCAAACCGTACACGCAGGCAGCCCGCTCCACGGCCGAGGACGTTGAACTGGCGCTGGACGCGGCCCACGCCGCCGCCGACAAGTGGGGCAAGGCATCGCCCGCCGAGCGCGCCAATGTACTGTTGCGGATTGCCGACCGTCTCGAAGCCAATCTCGAAATGCTGGCCTATGCCGAGACGGTGGACAACGGCAAGCCGATGCGCGAAACGCTGAATGCCGACGTGCCGCTGGCTGTCGACCATTTCCGCTACTTTGCCGGTTGTGTTCGCGCGCAGGAAGGCTCGATTTCCGAGATCAACGAAAATACCATGGCCTACCACATCCACGAGCCACTGGGCGTGGTCGGGCAGATCATTCCGTGGAACTTCCCACTGCTGATGGCGGCGTGGAAGCTGGCTCCCGCACTGGGCGCAGGCAATTGCGTGGTGCTGAAGCCGGCTGAATCGACGCCGGTGTCGATCATCATCATGGCCGAGTTGATCGCCGATCTGCTGCCACCGGGGGTGCTCAACATCGTCAATGGTTTTGGCCGCGAAGCGGGCATGCCGCTGGCGACCAGCAAGCGCATCGCCAAGATTGCCTTCACAGGATCGACCACGACCGGGCGTGTCGTCGCGCAAGCAGCCGCCAACAACCTGATTCCGGCAACGCTGGAACTGGGCGGCAAGTCGCCAAACGTCTTCTTCGAGGACGTGATGGCGGCCGACGACAGCTTCCTCGACAAGGCCATCGAAGGTCTGGTGCTGTTCGCTTTCAACCAGGGCGAGGTGTGCACCTGCCCGTCACGGGCGCTGATCCAGGAATCGATCTACGACAGTTTCATGGAACGCTGCCTGAAGCGCATCGCCGCGATCAAACAGGGCAGCCCGCTCGATACCGAGACGATGATCGGCGCGCAGGCCTCGCAGGAGCAGATGACCAAGATCACGTCCTACCTCGATCTCGGTCGCCAGGAGGGCGCCCAATGCCTGATCGGCGGCGCGCGCGCGAGCCTAGGTGGCGATCTGGCCACAGGCTATTACATCCAGCCGACGGTGTTCAAGGGCCACAACAAGATGCGCATCTTCCAGGAAGAAATCTTCGGGCCTGTGCTGGCCGTGACCACTTTCAAGGATGAAGCCGATGCGCTGGCGATCGCAAACGACACACTGTACGGCCTCGGCGCCGGCGTCTGGAGCCGCAACGGCAACATCGCCTACCGCATGGGCCGGGCGATCAAGGCGGGCCGCGTGTGGACCAACTGCTACCACGACTACCCGGCGCACGCGGCTTTCGGTGGTTACAAGGAATCGGGCATCGGTCGCGAAACGCACAAGCTGATGCTGGATCACTACCAGCAAACCAAGAACCTGCTGGTCAGCTACTCGGAGCAGAAACTCGGCTTCTTCTGATCGTCGCTCACCTTTGCGGGCGGGGGCATCCTCGCCCGCTTTTCTGGAGACCTCACCATGGTCGAGAAAGTGGTCGCAACGCCGGCAGCGCTGGCGTTGATTGCGCTGCTCAAGGAAAAGCACGGCCCCAGCCTGATGTTTCACCAGTCGGGCGGCTGTTGCGACAACAGCGCCGCCAACTGTTACCTGCCCGGTGAAATCACCATCGGTCAGGGCGACGTGTATCTCGGTGAAATCGGCGGCTGCCCGTTCTACATTGGTCGGGCGCAATACGAGTACTGGAAGCACACGCAACTGATTATCGACGTGATCGATGGCCGCGGCGGTACTTTTTCGCTGGAAGGACCCGAAGGCAAGGCGTTCCACACCCGCTCAAGGGTGTTTACCGACGCTGAACTGGCCGAGCTGGCTGCGGCGGGTTGACCCCGCCGCGCCTGCAAGCCATCAATACAGGACTTCGTGCCAGCGGCCTTCGGCGACCATCACGCCCTTGATGGTCTGCCAAGCAATCGCCGAGCCGGCGATGCTGGCCAGGGTCTTGTCCACCCCTTCCAGCATCGCCTCGGCGCCGGCGATGAAGACCTGGGTGTCCTTGCCGTTAAGCATTTCCAGCACCTCGTTGGCGTACTGTTCGATGGCTTGCCCCAGCGCCACCGGCGCTTGTAGCGCCGGACGCGGGCTGACCGCCTGGATTGCCTTGAAACTGGCCTGATCGAAATACTGGGCGAGGTCCTGATTTTCGTCGTTCATGTACAGCATTTCTAGGCCGGTGTGTGCGCCGTAGAACATCCGTACCTTGCCTTCCCATCCGCCCAGTTTCTCGTAGAGATGACGAATATAGGCGCGGAAGGGCGCTATGCCGGTGCCCATGCCGATCATCAGCAGATCCGCTTTCCGATTGGCCGGTACCGGGAAAACGAGGCCGACCGGCCCGTCGAAACGGATGCTCTGGCCGGGTTGCAAATCGCACAGGTAGTTGGAGGCGACGCCCTTGTATTCCTCGCCGCTGAAATCATCCACATAGAAGCATCGACGCACGCAGAGCGTGAATTCGCTACTCTCCGGCGAAACGGCTTCGGGATCGGCGATGGTATATAGCCGTGCGTGATAGGGATTGCCGTACAGGCCTGGCGCGAGCACACGAATACTCTGACCGGGCTTGGCTTCGAAGCCAAGATCTGCGGTGCGGAACACCAGGTGGCGGACTTCTTCCGCCGAGGTCGCCGGGGTAATGCGGTTGGAGCTGATCAACTGGGCGGAAAAATGCGTAGCGTCATTGTGAATGGTCGGACTGGTCATGATGGTTGCGCCTCAAGAAATGCCTTGCTGTTCGGACTGCTTTTCGGCCGGCCGCGGATTGGGTTCCCTTCGCTCGGTAGGGTCATCATACAGAATGGTGAAATCTTACCCAAGCTGCCGGAAAATGGCCCATTGCGCTACAATATCGGCCCTGCCGCCAAAGCGGCGGGAAGTGCATAAGGTGCCGCGCGAGAGACCTCGAGCGCGGTTAAACGGGAAAGCGGTGCGCGTGCCATACACGCCAAGCCGCTGCTGCCCCCGCAACGGTAAGCAAGTGCGGATCGGTCATCATGCCACTGGACGACAGTCTGGGAAGGCGACCGGTCAAGACTTGCGAGCCCGGATACCGGCCTCTGTGCATTGGAGCGGAAGGGCCACGGGGTGGTGGCGCCGGTATTTACCGACGTTTTCTCCTGCGGTTTTTCCATTTTTGCGATGACCACCGGCGCGCGGGGACGCCCGCCGGCACAGGGAGAAAACATGCATCCGACCCGATGTGGCGCGCGCCTGACGCGCATCGCCGCCACCCTTACCATGCTGGGCCTGCTTGCCCCGGCGTTTGCCCAAACCCCGACACCGCAGGTGGTGGTGAGCGCCAGCCGCTTTGCCGACAGCGACCCGCGCTTGCCGGCCAATATCAGCATCATCGACGCCGAAGATATTCGCAATTCGCCGGTGCGCGACCTGCCCGGCATTCTCAAGAGCCGCGCCGGCATCGAAGTGCGTTCGCTCTCCGGCAGCCAGGGCATGGATGCCGCCGTCGATCTGCGCGGCTTCGGCGACACGGCCGGCAGCAACACGCTGATCCTGCTCGATGGCCAGCGCCTGAATCCGATCGACCAGAGCGGCGTCAGTTGGTCGGCGATTCCAATTGACGGGGTGCAGCGCATCGAGATCATTCGCGGCGCCGGCACTGTGCTGTACGGCGACCGTGCCAGCGGCGGCGTCATCAACATCGTCACCGACAAGTCCGCCGCGCCGTCGGCGAGCGTGACTGCCACACTGGGCAGCAACGACTATCGCGGCCTCAACGCCGAGGCCGCCGGCAGTCAGGGCAATCTGTATGGCCGCGTGCTCGCGCACTATGCCGCCGGCGATGGCTGGCGTCGCAACAACCGCTTCGAGCAGAGCAGCTTGTCCGGTCGCGGCGGAGTGCGTCTTCAGGCCGATGGCGAGGTGTTTGTCGATTATGCCCTGTACCGCGACGAAGCCGGCTTGCCCAGCTATCTGGCCACGATGGCCTATCACAACCGCCCGCGCGACACGCGCACGCCATACGACAAGCAGGAACGCGAAGGATATCGCCTGCGGCCGGGGGTGGCGCTGGCGCTGACCGATACGCTGCGCGTGGAGGCGGAAGCCAGCTTGCAGCACGAGGATTTCAAATCGCAGTATGTCTCCTTCGGCAGCAATGGCGACCGGGACACCGACAACTGGTCGGTGACGCCGCGCCTGCGCTGGCAGCACGGCCTGGGCGCGCTGCCGAGCGAGACTGTGGTGGGTCTCGATTACTACGTTGGCGACGTCGATGCCATCTATTCGAGTTCGCCGGCGCAGGGCGCGAAACAGACCAGCCGCGCGCTGTATGTGCAGAACCAGACCCGTTTCGGCGACTGGACGCTGACCCTGGGCGACCGCCAGCAGCGGATGACGCAGAGCGTCTATCAACGCGCCTATCCGGCCTGGTACTCGCCGGCGATGGAAGGCGAGCAGAGCAAGCGTCGCAACGCCGCCGACGCCGGCCTGACCTATACCGGCAACGGCTGGCGCGCCTACGGCAAGGTGGGGACAACTTACCGCTTCGCCAATACCGACGAGTTGTTTGCCTACGACCCCTTCACCGGTGCGCCCATGTTTGCCGGCGCCCTGCGTCCGCAGCACGGCACCATCCGCGAAGTCGGTGTCAGCCTGAGGATCGATCGCGTCTCGGCGCGCGCCTCGGCTTACCGGATGACGCTGGTCGACGAAATCGGCTACGACGGTAACCTGTTCGCCAACGTCAATCTTGACCCGACTCGCCGCCAGGGCGCCGAGGTCGAAGTCGACTGGCGCCTCGGCGACAGTCTCAAGGCTCGCCTGGCCTATGCCTATACCGACGCCACCTTCCGTTCCGGAGCCTACGACGGCAAGCGTGTGCCGCTGGTGGCGCGTAACAGCGGCTCGGCCGAGGTGGTCTGGGACGGCGGCGCCTGGGGCCGTTACACGGTGGCGGCCAACAGCATCGGCGACCGCCCGTACAGCGGCGACTTCGCCAACATCCACGGGCAGCTTGCTGGCTATACGACGGTCGATCTGCAAGCGGCGTGGAACTGGAAGCCGGTGACGCTCACCATGCGCCTGCTCAATGCGCTCGATAAGCGCTACGCGCCCTATGCCGGCTACTCGCCCTTCATCGCCGATCATTACTACTATCCGGCCGATGGGCGCACACTGTTCGTCTCGGCCCGTGTCGATATGAAGTAAGCCATGCCCAGCCGCCGCCGCATCCTGCTTGTTCTCGCCGCACTGCTGATGCTGGCCGGTGCCGCCTTTGCGGCGGCGCTGGCGGCCGGCAGTCTGCCGGTTGGGGCGGTGGATGTGGTCGGCGCGCTGGTCGGCAGCGATGCGCCGGGTGCCGATATCGTCCGCCAGCTGCGCCTGCCGAGGGCGCTGGCGGCTTTTGCCTGTGGCGGCTTGCTCGCTTTTGCCGGCACCTTGATGCAGGTGCTGTTGCGAAATCCGCTGGCGGATCCATACGTCCTCGGCGTTTCCGGCGGCGCCAGCGTGGGCGCGTTACTGGCCATCGTGTGCGGTTGCGCAAGCCTGGGCGTGGACGGATTCGCCTTTTTGGGCGCCCTGGCGGCATTGCTTCTGGTCTTTGGACTGGCCCACGGCGACGGTAGCTGGACGCAGACCCGCCTGCTGCTGACGGGTGTGATTGTCGCCGCCGGATGTGGTGCGGTGGTGGGCCTCTTGCTGACATTGGCGCCGGAGCGCCAGTTGCGCGGCATGTTGTTCTGGCTGATGGGCGATCTCGGCGACGCCACTGCGCCGGGGCTGGCGCTGGCGGTGCTGGCGCTGGCGCTGATCCTGGCGCTGCCTTTTGCGCGCGAGCTCAATCTGCTGGCGCGCGGGCCGCAAACGGCGCGAGCGCTCGGCGTCGCGGTGCCGCGCCTGAACCGGCTGATCTACTTGCTCGCTGCGCTGGCGACGGCGGTGGCGGTCAGCCAGGGGGGCGCCATCGGCTTTGTCGGGCTGATTGTGCCGCACGGGGTGCGCCTGGTCGCCGGCAACGATCAGCGCCTGCTGCTGCCTGCTTCCGCGCTGGCGGGCGGTGCCCTGCTGCTGATGGCCGACACGCTGGCGCGCAGCGTGCTGGCGCCGATGCAACTGCCGGTGGGTGTGCTGACGGCCTTGATCGGCGTACCGGCGTTTCTCGTGTTGCTGGGCAGGCATCCGCGATGACGGCATTGCTGGCCACCGAGAATCTGCGCGTCGCGCTTGGCGAGCGCGTGTTCTGCCATCAACTGGATCTGCGGCTGGCAGCGGGCCAGATGCTGGCGGTGCTCGGTCCGAACGGCGCGGGAAAGACGACCCTGCTGCACACCCTGGCCGGGCTGCGAGCCGCCGATGGCGGGCGCATCCTGCTCGAGGGACGCCCCTACGAAGACTGGACAGGCGACGCGGCGGCCCGGTGCCGTGCCTTGTTGTTGCAGCAGCAACCCGATTATTTCGCCTCGACCGTGCTGGAAACGACGCTGGTCGGGCGGCATCCGCATCTTGGCCGATGGGGATGGGAAGGCCCGGCCGACCTCAAGATTGCACGCGCCGCGCTGACCGCGCTGGGCATGGAGGGTACAGCCTCGCGCGACATTCTCAGTCTCTCCGGCGGCGAACGGCAGCGCGTGGCGCTGGCGGCGCTCCTGACCCAGCAGCCGCGCCTGTTCCTGCTCGACGAACCGTTGAATCACCTCGATCTGCATTATCAGGTGGCAGTGCTGGAGCTGTTCAGGCAACTGGCCGACCAGGGACGTGGCGTCGTGATGGTGTTGCACGACATCAATCTGGCGGCGCGCTATGCCGATCAGGCGTTGCTGCTGGATGGGCGGGGCGGGGCGGTGTGCGGGCCGATGGCCGAGGTTCTGCGCGGCGACAGGCTGAGTCATGCCTTCGGGCATCCACTCCGATCGTTCACGGTAGACGGACGCACCTTGTTCTTCCCGGACTGAACCACTACATTAGGGGTTCTGTCTGAGTCTGTAGCGACCGTTTTTTCGGAGATTAGGCCTGTGTCCTTCGTTCCCACTTACTCTCTCGGCGAGCAGATCGCCAATGGCGTCACGCATGGCGTCGGGATCGTCGCGGCCATCGCTGGTCTGGCGGTGCTGACGGCTTTCGCCACGCTGCATGGCGACGCCTGGCATGTAGTCGGATGCGCGATTTTCGGGGCCACGCTGATCCTGCTTTACACGACTTCCACCCTGTATCACAGCGTCTACGCCCAGAAACTGAAGCCGCTTTTCCGCGCGCTCGATCATTCCGCCATCTTTCTGCTGATTGCGGGTACCTACACGCCCTTCATGCTCGTGAATCTGCGCGGCCCTTGGGGCTGGTCGTTGCTGTCGGTGATCTGGACCCTCGGCGTGGGCGGCATCATCCTGCGCTTGGCTCTGAAAGGGCGCTACCACGGCCTAGTGGTCGGCTTCTATATTGCGATGGGCTGGGTAATCGTGATTGCCATCAAGCCGCTGCTCGACCATCTGGAGGGCGGCGGCCTGGCCCTGCTGGCCGGCGGCGGTCTGGCTTATACACTGGGTGTGGTGTTCTACAAATGGCGGCGCTTGCCATACAACCATGCCATTTGGCACGGTTTCGTGCTGCTGGGTAGTTGTCTGCACTATTTCGCGGTGCTGTACTACGTCATTCCCTGGCCGGCTCAAGCCACCAGTTGATCTTCAGGGCTGTTCACTTCGGTCATTCCCTGCGCGTCGACGCGTAGCCAGACGGCTTCGCCATTTTTGCGCTTGAGCGGCAAGGCGCGGTCGCGTGGAACGTTCCGGGCTTCTCGCGTGATGACGTCCATCACCCAGCCATGCGTCACCACCAGGCAGCGCTGACCGCGATGTTCGGACGCGATGTCGGTCAGACAGGCGAGCACGCGATCAGCAAAATCGTTCAGAGCCTCGCCGTCTTCCAGTTCGATGGCCGGATTGCGGAGATGGATTTGTTCGCACAGCACCGGATCAAGCTCGGCCAGGCGGGATTTCGGCAAGCCTTGCACCTTGCCGAAATGACGCTCCCTCAGGTCGTTACGCGCCAGCGGTGTCGCCAGACCGAGCGACGTGGCGAGAATGTCGGCGGTCTCGAAGGCGCGGACGAGCGGGCTGGCATAAACCCTGTCGAAGCGGCAGTGCCGCAATGTCTGCGCCAGCGTTTTGGCCTGTTCGCGGCCGGTGTCGTTCAGAGGGATATCGAGCGAACCTTGCAGGACGCTCAGACGATTCCATTCCGTCTCGCCGTGGCGGACGACGCACATCAGGGTTTCCATCAACAAATTCTCGGCATTATCGGTTCAGGTAACGGCAGTGGGTTTCGCGCAACCTGAAGGCGAAGATCAGACTCAGAGTCAATGCGCAACTCATGACCAGAAAACTGTACTGGTAGTTTTCGGGAGCGTAAAGCCGGGCGCCGCTCTCGCTGATGCGACCGCCCCAGCCGAGATCCATCAGGTGGCCGATCAGCGGCTGCATGATGGCTGCGCCGAGAAAGGTACCCGTGTTGACTACGCCGGTGGTCATGCCGGAAAGGGCGGGTGCGTTGACTTCCTTGGTGGCTGCCAGGGTGATGGTATAGGCCGTGGCGAAGAATCCAAGCAATGTGAAGAGTGGCAAGCTCAGTGTGGTGGGGAGAGGCAGGGCCAGCTGGATCGGAATCCAGCATGCAAAAACGCCGCAAGTAAAACTGAGCAGAACCGGTTTGCGCCGTTGCAGCCGATCAGAAATTGCGCCCACGGCGAAGGAACCGACCGCAAAACCCACGATCATCCACGTCGCATGCGCGGCGGCCGTGGCGCGGTCGAAACCCTGCACGTCGCGCAGCCATGGCACGCCCCACAGCCCCGCCAGCGTGAAAAAGGTACCACCCATGCCCATGCTGACGACAAATCCCGGCCAGGTGTCGGGGTTCTTCAGCACGCCGAGCAGGCTTGCGAGCCACGACGATTGCATTTCGCTGTGCGCCGCTTTGCCCTCGAGTTCGCGCATCGAGGGCAGACCGGCTTCGGCTGGGCGGTCGCGGACGAGCAACCAGACAATGACGGCGACTGCGAGCAGCAGCATGGCAAGGACAGTCATGACGGTGCGCCAGCCGGCAAAATGCAGCGACCAGGCCAGCGGCGTTGCCGCACAGAGCCCACCGATGTTGCCGAGCAGAATGGTCAGTCCGGTGACCGAGGCAAACTGCCTTTCGTAAAACCATTGCGCGACGAACTTCAGAATGGCGATGAAAGTAGCGGAGGTGCCGATGCCTACCAGAAAGCGGCCGATACTGGCCAGCCAGAGCGAATCCGCCAGCGCGAACAGCAAGCCGCCCGCGCCGGCGAGCGTGCAACCGATGGCGACAATGCGGCGCGTGCCCAGCGTATCCGCCAGCACGCCGGCGGGAATTTGCATCAAGGTATAGGCATAGAAATAAGTCGCCGCGAGGATGCCGAGCGAGGTGCCGGTGGTCGAGAAACTGACTTGTAGTTCGCTGGCAAGTACACCCGGAGCCAGTCGATGAAAATAAGCCAGCATGTAGGCCGCGATGAGCAGCGCGTAGCTTCCCCAGCGGATGCGCGCGGCACGACGGAGATTGATGTCGCTCATGGCGGACGGAGCAGTCATCGATGGTGACGGGGCGCGGTCAATAATCGAGACGCAACGACAGCCAGTTACGTTGGCCGAACAGACGGGTGCTGCGGAATTCGCCATTGGTCCGGTTTGCGGCCTGCACGACGTAGGACAACTCGCCCCTGCTGGCGCCGATCTTGAAAGGCCACGCCAAGCGCCAGTCGATGCGCTCGATGGGGTCGATGTAGCTGTTGCGCGTCCACTTCATGTAGCCGGTCTTGTAGTAGCTGAGTGTACTTTCCAGATCATAGGGAAGTTGCTGCATCCACATCAGGTAACCGGCGTGACGCGGCGCTGAATGCTGAATGAAGCTGGCCAGCGTTGGAATGTCCTGAGACGGGATCGTGTAGTTGCGATTGGGGTCAACAACCACGTCGATGCGGATGTAGGAGTGGTTGTACAACAAGCGGGTGCCTTCTGCGGGTTGCCACTTGAGCTGGTATTCTACGCCGCGCGAGCGGACGTTCTCGGCGTTGAAATAGCTATCCGCCCAGCCGAAGGGCAATTTGGAAAGTGCCGATGTGTCAGTCTGGAAAATGTCGCGCGTGCTGCGATCCAGAGGCATCGAGCTGAATTCCAGTTTGTTCGGCATGTGCTCGTTGAAAGCGCGCAGGTCGAGACTGGCGCGGTAATCCTTGATATCCCACAAATAGCCGACTTCGACGGTGTCCAGTCGTTCGGCAGTGAGGCCACCCCGATAGGCCAGGAAGGTGCGGTCATAGAACGTGGGGATGCCGACCGGCGCGTAGCGCGCGTCGCCTTGGCTTTCATACAGGCCTGGGACACGGTGGTTTTGCGAGGCGACCAGGCGCAGGGTCTGATCTCTGGTGACATGCCAACTGGCACCCAGACGCGGGTCGAAAACCGTGTGGCCGCGATTGTTGCTTTCGAGATTGGCGCCGGCATTGAACAGCAGCGATGGCGACGGGCGCCATTCGAGGTTGCCGAACACGCGTGCGCTGAATCGGCTGTGCAGACCATCGGTGAAGAACTGTTTCTCGGAACTCACCTGCTCGTTCCGGAGCGAGGCGCCCCAGACCGCGCGTACCGTTGCCGCAGGTTTCAGGTTGTGCTGCAACTCCAGTTCGGTGCGGCTGCCACGCCCGCTGTCCGAGAGAATGAATTTGTAACCACCGTACAACACTGGGAATTGGTCGGAGGCCCAATCTTCGACATGCGAGAATCGCAGACGCAATTCCTCGCCGTCGCCGAGATTGCGGCGCCAGCCCAGGGTCAGCGCCGTGCTGCTGGCGGCGGCATCGCGAAAAATATCGGCAAAATCGTTGGGTCGTCCCCGACCGGAGATGTCATACGCCTGACTCAGGGCGAACTGGATCTCATCCTGCGTTGTCAGCGGCAGATTGCCGCGCAGGTCGTACACCTTGGCGTGACGGCTGTCGTTCGGGTCGAACCAGCCGTCGCTGCCGGTGTACATGTGGCGCAGGCCGGAGTCGCTGATTTCCTGTACTGTCAAACGCAAATTGGCGTCACCGATGCGGCCGCCCCAGCGAACCGTATAGTCGCGCACGCTCTTGTAGCCATGGTCGACCTTGACCATCCAGCCCTGTGCAAGCGCGGGGTCGGTCGTGATGATATTGATGACGCCCATGAAGGCATTGGCGCCATATGCAGTGGAGTTGGAACCGCGCATGACTTCGATGCGCTCGATGTCTTCCAGTGCCACCGGCAGCAGATTCCAGTTTACACCGCCGTGAAAGAGCGGGGAATATTGCGATACGCCGTCGATCAGAACCTGTACGCGCGGTGAATAGCTTTCGTCGGAAAGGCCGTGGTAGGCGACACGCGGGGCATCCTGATTGGCGGGTGTTGCAAAAAAGCCGGGTACCAGGCGCATCAGTTCCGAGACGCTGCGCGCACCCGACTGGCGGATCAATTCGCGGTCGAGTACGGTCATTGATCCCGGTGTTTCGGCGAGCGGCTGTTGCAGCCGGGTAACCGAGGCGACGATGGGCAGGCTGGCGAAGTACAATTCTTCATCAGCGGCCGCCGAGGTAGCCGCCAGCGCCATAGCGACGCAAGCCATGGATGTCAGGGACGGCCGTGCAGACATGAAAAACACTCCGGATTCAAGGGCTTCGACTATAACATTAGCAATACTTTGTCGATCATCACTGCTGGCATTCGGGGAATCGACGTGTTGGTTTTGCCGCAACCCATTTTGGGGCGATGAGCGAGGAGATGCAAGATGAAAAAATGGCTGTGGGTGAGCCTGCTGGTGGCGGGGTTGGCCTGGGCGGGGCCGCAGGTCGAGCGCGCGGCGGTGCCCGCATCTCCTTCCGCGCGAACCGCCCCGAAAGCGGTGCCGCTGCCCGATAGCGGCGAGCTGGAAAAACGCCTGCAAGCCTTGAGTTGGCCGCAATTCCGCGCCGTCGTGCAGGCTGTCCCCAAGCTTAAGGCGGATGTCGACGCCTATGGCGCCTTTGGGTGGCAATACGTGCAAGTGCGTTACAAGACCTATCGCTGGAAAAAGAATATCGACAGGCTGAAAGACGATCAGAAGCGGGAATTGGCCGACCTGATCGAACAGGCTCGCGCCGGGCGTCTCCCGGCGCAGCCCGTTACTCGCAAGAACTGAACGGCGGAATCAGCGCCGTCGCCGGGCCTGGTCCAACTGGGTGCAAAGCCTTTCGGCGCCATCGAGCAAGCGCGGGGTGGGACGATGCATCCAGTCGGGGTGAATGACGAAAAGGTTGTCGCGTTGGGTGGCGAGCAATCCGGACCATTTTTTCCACTCGTCCAGCCAGGCCGGTCGTTGCTCGCCAATTCCGGCCGCGACGATCACCTCGGGATTGGCCGCCAGGACGGCCTCCTGGCTGACCGTCGGCGCCAGCGCGTCGATGCCGGCAAATACATTGTCGCCGCCGCACAGGCGGATGACATCGCTGATCATTTGTTTGCCGCCGACCGTCATCAATGGCTGGTTCCATATTTCGTAAAACACCTTGACGGTCGGACGTTCGGCATAGGCAGCGCGCAGTTTGCCCAGTCGAACGCGAAATTGCTGCGCGGCAGTTGCGCCTTCGCGCTCAGCACCGCCCAGGCGGGCGAATCTTTCGAGTTCGGTGGCCACGCTTTCTATCTGGCCGGTCTGACTTAAATACACCGGTACGCCAAGATGTCGGAGCTTGTCGATCAGCCCCGGCGAATTGCCGCTCTGCCAGGCGATGACCAGATCGGGTTTCAGAGCCAGCAGCGATTCGAGATCAATGCGCGCATAGCTTCCGACTCGTGGGAGTCTGGCGGCGGCGGGAGGGAAATCGGCATAGTCGACCGTACCGACCACGTGAGCGCCGACGCCGGCCGCGAACAGATTTTCGGTGATGTGCGGTGCCAGGCTGACGATGCGTTCGGCCGGCCGCGCCATTCGGACTGCCTGCCCTGCGTCGTCGGTAAGCAGCAGGGCTGCTTCGCCGGAAAAAGCCGAGCAAAGCAGCCATACTGAAATCAATATCCTGAATGAGGGAAATTGCGAATTTCTTCGGAACACGAGATGCGCGGCGGCGTTAGCGGGAGGTGGATTCGGCTTCGGGCAGAGTGCGCAAGTAAAGTTCACGTAGCTCGGCAACATTGGCGTTGCGCGGAAAATCGCGGCTGAGGCGATCCAGTTCGCTGCGGACACGTTCGTATTGGCGCAGATCGAACAGACCTGCAAGCAGGAAAAGATCGGCAGTGAGATCGCCCGGCGCG
>APMI01026687.1_pt1 | contig 58467 bp, 57 predicted proteins | sample 667938 | NCBI WGS metagenome assembly APMI01 (sample SAMN01084076, study PRJNA167559) | wastewater metagenome | biome: Wastewater | place: Denmark: Ejby Moelle, Odense | collected 2011-11-28
GAGCCGATGGAAACAAGCACATTACTAGTGCTTACAATACACAACTTCCCAACCGATACTATTTATAATCACCTCGCTTTTTACTGGAATGTTACGATGGAACTTTTGAAGAAGTTTATTGAGCATCAGTAAGGTGTACGGGCTAAAATCGCAATTGTTGATCTTTTACCGGTACCCATGAAGTAAAGGTTAAACAGGTAGCTTATAGATGCCCGGTATGGCATGGTTTATTTAACCCTGTGCTAAAAAAGCACATGGACAGCATAAACAAACAACAGCCGGAAGACAATAAGAAGAGCCTTAGCGGAAAAGAGGCAGCAGAAAAGATAAAGGAGCTTGCGGAAAAGGCACAATCGTGTTTTTTCTGTACAGATCTGAAATCAGGCAAGCCATTTGCGACAAGGCCTATGTCACCACAGAAGGTGGATGAGCAGGGAAATATATGGTTCCTGAGTGCTGATGACAGCCATAAGAACGAAGAGATAGCTGCTGACCCTTCGGTACAGCTTTTGTTCCAGGGCAGCCCGCATAGTGATTTTATGAGCCTGTACGGCAAAGCCACTATTAGCAGAGACAAGGAAAAGATCAAAGAGCTTTGGGAACCACTTGTAAAGACATGGTTTACAGAAGGGCAGGATGACCCTCGCATAACTGTAATAAAGGTAAGCCCGGAAGATGGGTATTATTGGGATACAAAGCATGGCACTATGGTAGCCTTTGCGAAGATGATAGTAGGAGCGGCAACAGGGCAAACGTTGGATGATTCAGTAGAAGGGAAGTTGACTGTTTAATAGCATAAGCATTATGGATATGCCGTAGATAAAGGCCCAACTAAGGTTGGGCTTTTATATTTTCTGTTTTTCTATCTTTGATACAAATATTACAATCGTGACTGTAAAAGAAGTAATGAGCCAGCTGGAAGCTATGGGCAGCGAGACCATAAAGAAGATATTGCTGAAGCATGGCGTGAAAGAACCATTTTTTGGGGTGAAGGTGGAGCAATTGAAAACCATACAGAAAAAAGTGAAGATGGACTATAAACTGGCCAACGAACTGTATGCTACCGGCAATGCGGATGCTATGTACCTGGCAGGATTGATAGCTGACGATGAAAAAATGACCAAGAAGGACCTGCAGACCTGGGTAAAGGCTGCGGTGTCGAACAACATAAGCGAGTACACGGTGCCCTGGGTAGCGGCTGGTAGTAGATATGGGCTGGAACTGGCGCTGGAATGGATAGACTCGAAGGAAGATTATATTGCGGCAGCCGGATGGAACACATTAAGCGGATTAATGGCTATAAAGCCGGATGATGAATTGGACCTGCCATTGCTCAAAAGCCTGCTGGCGCGCGTGGAAAAGAAGATACATAGTGCAAAGAACAGGGAAGGACATACAATGAATGGATTTGTGATAGCTGCAGGTTCTTTTGTTGCGCCACTTACAAAGGATGCCATAGCAACCGCAAAAAAAATTGGCACCGTGACAGTTGACATGAACGGAACAGCCTGTAAGGTGCCCGATGCTATTACATACATTAAGAAAGTGGCCGATAAAGGTGCGACCGGTAAGAAGAAGAAGGTGCTGAAGTGTTGAGGGGTCGACTTATTTTATTTGTCTTAAATTTATAAGGCCATATGAAAGTTTTAGCCTATCAAATAGCAGACAGCATAGATATTAAGGGTTTTAAAAATAGTTTTGAAGCGCCTGTTCACTTTGCTGATAGTGATGAGACCTTTTTCATAACAGGGCCTGATAAGTTCATCTACGTTTTTAAGTATGGCGTTGTTTCCTTTTTGAATTATGATGAGTCATCAATACAGGAGTTCATTAAGCTGATCACTCCGTTTTGCAGGAATTTCTCAGAGTTCAGGCATAGTGAAGAGTTTGAAATAGAGACCAATGCCAGCGCTATTGCCTTCGGCTTTAATAAAATCGAAATAAGCGATCCTAATATTGATATGTTCAGGCTTATTATGCTGAATGTATCACAATCGGTAGCACTGGATTACTACTATGAGCTGACCAACAGGTTATTACTCGAGACAAACCTTCAAACACAATACCTTGAAAAGAAAGGGCGCCTGCATATATCCGGCCGCAACCTAAAGAAATATATAGGGCGTACGCTTAGTCTGAAAAGCCGCATATCGGAGAACCTCTATATTTTTGATTCGCCACCCGAAACATGGGAGGACGAGCTGCTTAATAAAATTGATATCGGCCTGAAAAAAACTTTTGACCTCCAGGTGCGCTCCCGGCATATACAGGAAAGCCTGCAGATTATTAAAGAAAATTTTGAGCTGTTTAAGGATATTATGCAACACAGGAGCAGCTATGCACTTGAAATAATAGTTATTACATTGATATTGCTGGAGGTAATTAACCTCATAATTGAAAAGATCAGGTAAATATCAACTGTGCTGGTGTTAATTTGAAAATTTGTATCTGTTATCTTTCAAAAAAGCTACAGAAATTTGCGTCATAATAATGCTCCCTTATGACGAATGAACGAAAAGTTGAAATAACAGACTACAAGCCTGAATATCAAAAGCCTTTTAAAGACCTTAATGTTGCGTGGATAGAGAAGGCCCATGTGGTGGAGGACGTGGATATAGAAGTGCTGGACAATCCCGATAAATATATACTAAACGGTGGTGGCTGTATATTGGTTGCTATATATGAAGAGGAGGTTGTAGGCACCTGTGCATTAAAGAATAAAGGGAATGGACTCTATGAACTCACTAAAATGACTGTTCGCGAAGACATGCGCGGCTTTAAGATCGGGCATTTGCTTGGCCTCGCTACTTTGGAACGGGCACGTGAGCTCGCTGCTAAAAAAGTGGAGCTCTATTCAAACAGAGATACTTCGGCTGAAGCGATACAACTGTATTACAAACTTGGTTTTGAAGAGATACCGCTGGATACACAAGAGTATGCAAGGGCAAATATTAAAATGATGATAGGTATGAGCTAGCATCGGGATAATTTTTTCATAGTGTATCCGTTAATAAGAAAAAACAAATGACAGGATTTCGAATCAAAACTCAGGATGGCGTAGTGATACGTTTTGGCTATTACCTGGCTGATGCACCGGCAACATCTGCGGCTTTTGCGCAAACGCTCCCTTTTACAAGAACGTTCCTGTATGGCAGGGTGTCGGGAGAAGAAATATGGATTGACAATGCCCCTGAGTTGGATATTGCACAGGAAAATTCATCGGTTTTCGTTGCGCCGGGGGAGGTAGTTATCGGTCCTTTAAGGCCAAAAAGGAACAAGGTGGGTAAGTGTATGGGAATACTATACGGCGAGGGGCACCTGCTTGACTGCAGTAATATTTTCGCAAAGGTATTTGACGAGGATCTGTCTCTATTAAAGACATTGGGTGATAAAACCTGGAGAAATGGCGTTCAGGAACTGGTATTTGAAGCACTCGATTAAGTCTTTGGTGACAGGCTTGCCGCTAATTGCCGGCTGAAATAGAGTACAATAGTATAGCCTCATTTTCTTTCACTGTCTCCCGTTCAAATTTCAAGCCCAGTTTTTCAAGGAGTTGAATTGAATTATTGTTTTCTTTTATCGTTGTAGCAACGACCGTGGAATGTTCTTTTAGTGCTTCAGCTAGTACGGCGGAAGCAGCTTCGTAAGCATAGCCAAGCCTGGTATGACGGGCAAGCAAGGCAAAGCCAATATCATGATGATCTAAATAGTCGCGCTTGATGAATGTAATAATGCCGATAGGTACCTGTGTTCCTTTAATGGTTATTACCCAATAATTGATATTGCGATTGTCGATAATCCTCTGAATGTATTCAGTAGCCTCCTGATGACTATGTACATTTCTATCACCAATGAACTTTATCCACTCGGGCGTGTTCACCAGCTCAGTAATAAATTCAATATCAGCTAATGTCACTGTATTTAATGACAAGCGGGAGGTAGTGTAATGACCTTGCATTATATCTAAGCGCCTTTCTTAACCTTATTGTTGGCCAGTATAAGATTTGCATCGCCAAGGAATTTCACCTCCTCCTTGCCTGCTACGGCACCGCCAGGGTAGCCTAAGGAGCCTAGTGCAGTAATGGTCATTTTCTTAGCAGCTTCATCCTTGTTTAGATAAAAAAGCCAAACCGTAGGGTAGCCTGTAACTTTAAACGCCTGCTGCAGGTTATTGTTCTGCTGCACCAGTTCGGGCGACAATTGTTTACGCCTGGGGAAATCCAACTCAAGTAGTATCACATTCTGCCGTGCCCATTTAATAAATTCCGGTTTCGCAAAAACATCGTTCTGCAATTTACGGCACCAGCCACACCAGTCGCTACCGGTAAAGAAACCGAATATGGGTTTATGTTTTGCCAGGGATAATTTCTGGGCCTGTTCCAGGCTGGTATACCAAACAAGCGTATCGCTTTTTGCAAGGGCCTTTTGAGCAAAAGAAGGCACTGCACCCAATAGGAGAAACAGCACAAAAAGAAGTTGTAATCGTTTCATAAACAAAGACATTGTATATAATATGGTTACAAATTAGGGCTTTTCGGACAATTTAAGGACAGCCGTGAGGACTTTTTGTGTTTTCTATAACTTGCAGTTGTATGGAGCAGATCAAGTCTCTTACAGGAATTGGCCTCGATGAGTTGTATGTAGCCTGGGAAGATGCATTTCGTGACTACGAACGAACATGGACCCGCGCTGAGTTCGGGCAGCTACTCAAGCGCAGGGGGTACGTCCCTGAACTGTCTTTTGGTGCTTTTGATGACCACAGGCTTGTGGCCTTTACTTTGAATGGCATAGGCCCCTTCAAGGGACTAAAAACCGCATATGACACAGGCACCGGCACCATAAAAGAATACAGGGGGCGCGGCCTTGCAGGAAAGATCTTTGCTGCCTCAATACCTTCTCTTAGGGCCGAAGGAATACAGCAATATATTTTGGAGGTGCTGCAGGATAACGCTGCGGCTGTTTCGGTTTATTCTAATATTGGTTTTAAGGTAAGCAGGGAGTTTAATTATTATGTTCAAAACATGGCTGAGCTGCGACTGAACTCAAAAGTGCTACTCTCGTCATATACCCTGCGCGATGTTGATTTAGGTAAAAGAGAAGAAATGATGCAAATGTGGGACTTTGTTCCCTCCTGGCAAAATAGTTTCGAATCTATTGAGAGGGCATTGGATGAATTTAAGATAATAGGCGTTTTTGATAACGATAAATTAATAGCCTACGGCATCACCGAGCCCTCATCGGGTGACATAACACAAATCGCGGTTGATAAAGCATACAGGAGAAGGGGGATTGCTTCGGGTATTCTTAAGCAGCTATTGAAATACAATGAACATAACGCTTTTAAAGTGATCAACATTGAAACTACTTGTGAGTCGATGAATGCTTTTATGGAAAACAATGGAATACCACTACGTGGCTCACAGTTTGAAATGATAAAGGAACTAGCTTAATTGCGACTGGCGACCCAGGGCCATACTCTGCAGACGCCTGGTCTTTTACCGGTTCTGTGACTGTACTGTTCATAAAGTCCTTGCTACTCCTACCCTTTGTATAGCTAATATATGAAATTTATTAGCGGAGATATTGTTTCTGGGTGTTAGGCTGATCTTCGTCTTTTCCGCTTCCTTGTTTATTTCTTCCGCTTCGGTGTGTATCATTTGCAAGGGAAGGGCTATTGTATTCTTTTTGTGGAAAATTTATACAATGCGCTTTGTTTTAGCACTGTTGGGTATGCTCCTGGTTCCGGGTCTCACCAGGGCTCAGGTGCAGATAAATAGTTTGCAGTCCCTCTTGCAGTATGCCGACGAACATGCGCCTGCATCGCAAATGGCAAAGCTGCAACCGCTTGTTACCCAGCAGGATGTACGCGTGCAGGCATCGGGGCTGTATCCCAAGATAAATGCCTTCGCTACAGGCGACTATTATCCACTCATTCCCACCCAGGTGATACCGGCGGAGGTATTGGGTGGCAAACCGGGAACTTATCTCAAGGCGCAGTTTGGATTACCCTATGTTTTTACCACCGGTGCGGAAGTGAGCCTGCCTGTAGTAAACCTTGAAAAATGGGCGCAGCTTTCAAAGGCCCGGGCGCAATACCAACAATCCCTCTCCGCAAGTCAAACGGCCCTTGAAAATTTTCATATTATGCTGGCCCAGGTCTACTACAAAGCTCTGGTTACCAAGGAGGTGTTGAAGCTGAACGATGAGAACAGGGAAACTTCAGACGAGCTTCTGCGAATAATTGACGCACGCAATAGTCAGGGCGTGGTGAACCCACAGGACCTTAACCGCACAAGGAATTTACAGATCGATGTGCAGACTGCGGGAGTGGATTCGAGAAAAAGCCTGGAACAAACTAATAATGCGCTTACGGCGATACTCAATTTAGGTAGTGACTCGGTTGTGCTAAGTGAATCTATAGAGGGATTTAGCTGGTCTCTGCTGCCTCCCGGTGTTGATGCATCGGGCAGACCAGCTTGGCAGGAAGCCGATATGAAAGTAAGAGTGGCACAACTCGCTTTTGCAGAAAGCAAAAAGGCAGGCTTGCCCAAGCTGGCTCTCAATGGAAAGTATGCCTATAACATGCAGAGTAAATTTGAATCAGGGGTGAATAATGTAGAGTTTGACTTTGCCGACGTAGGCTTGCGCCTTGACTTCCCATTATTCCAGGGAAATTTTTATCGGTCAACACGAATTAAGAACGGTCTGCAGCTGAAGATCGCTAAACTGGGACAACAACAAACCCGCGACAGCCTAACCCAGCAAATGCAGGACTGGCATACGCAGTATAACACAGCCCTTGCCAAGCACAGCTTGCTGGAGCAAAAAGTTAAAAATGCATCTGATAATCTTCGCATAGCCCGTCTTAATATAAAGGAGGGCTTAATGGAGTTTGATGAGTTCAACAATATTTTCATGGAATACAACCGGGCAAAGATCGAGTACTTGCAGAATCTGGCAGATGGAATATTATATTATTTATTAAGCACGCAAAAATTTTAGATCAATGAAGCGACAGCTATTATGGCTTGTATTGGCCATTGTTGTGGCAGGATGTAAAAGTAAGCAGGACGAGATACACCCCGAACTGAAACTGCTTACCTCCGCAGTTTACGCCTCAGGTTCACTGGTGCCCAAGGAGGAATATAAAGTAGTGTCGAGCGTTGACGGGTATTTGGTCGATGCCTTTGTTAAGGAAGGCGATACCGTGCATACCGGTCAGTTGCTCTTTAAGATAAGCAGCGAGGTACGCCAGGTGCAGGAGCAAGGCGCCAGCCAGGTAGTTCAAAAAACAATACCCTCGGTCAACGACAACGCCCCGGCCCTGCGCGAGCTGGAAGGCCGTATAGATGTGGCCCGTATTCAAAAAGCACAGGATAGCCTGCAATACGTTAGGTATAAGAACCTGTTCGACCAGAACGCCATCTCTGCCAGTACAAACGAAAAATATTACCTGCAATACCAAAGTTCACTGAAGAACTACCAGAACCTGCGCCAGCAATGGCAACAGCAAAAGCTGGCGGGCGACCTGCAATTGCAGCAGGCTAAAAACCAACTATCAGTAGCTGCGGCACAGTCGGGAGTAGGCAACCTGAAGAGCTTTGTGAATGGTGTGGTGTATGATATCTATAAAAAGCAGGGCGACCTGGTAATGCCTAACCAGCCTGTTGCATTGATAGGTGCGGGTAAAATGTTTGCAAGGCTTTTGATAGATGAGGATGATCTTGATAAGATACATAATGGCCAAAAGGTAGTGATCACTATGGACGCCTTCCCCGACAAGGTTTTCAGTGCACATATCGCCAAGATATACCCACTGCTCAGTAAAGTGGAGCAATCTTTCCGGGCCGATGCGGAACTGGATGACACAATACCCACCGGCATGTATGGTCTTAACCTGGAAGCTAACATAGTAGTAGCCGAAAAACAACAAGTGCTGGCATTACCGAAAGGGGCAGTACTGAAAGGAGACAGCGTAATAATAAAGAAAGATGGTAAAGAAGAAAAGGTAAAGATAAAAAAAGGCATTGAGGACGATGAGTATGTGCAGGTACTTGGCGGTATAGACCAAACAACAACCGTAATTGTAAAGAAATGAACTGGAAATTAGCATTTCAAATAGCGCTCACCCATCTTGTTACCAAGAAGAAGCAAAGCCTGATAGCGATGCTGGGGGTGATGTTCGGTATTTCCATGTTCATCATTATGATCAGCTTTATGACCGGGGTCAACCAGTTCCTGGAAGATATGGCTATGGACAATACGCCGCACCTGCATATCTATAAGCCTATAGAAATAGATCAGAAAAAAATAGTAAGCCTCAATAAGCCGCAAAGTAAAAATGACTGGTACATAGTGCAGCACCAAAGGCCTAAGAATGAACTGTCGAAGATAAAGAACGGCCTCACAATGGCCCAGCAAATAGAGAACATGCCCGAGGTGTACGGTGTGGCCCCGCAGGTATCATCGCAGGTGTTTTACAACAACGGCCCGGTACAGATACCCGGTAATATCCTGGGCATAGATGTGAAAAAACAAGAGCAGTTATTCAGCCTGGAAAAAAAGATGGATTATGGGGAAGTGGAAGGCCTCCTGAAAGGCTCAGACGTGGTTTTAATGGGCAAAGGTCTGGCAGAGAAAATGAATGTTACTGTGGGTGACCGTGTGAGCGTTACCACACCGCAGGGGGGCAACTTTACTTTAAAAGTGGTGGGCATTTTTTCTTTCGGCATCACGGCCATGGACGAGAGCCGCTGCTACGCTACTTTATCTACCGTGCAGAAGATATTAGGCGAAGACCCTTCTTACATAACAGATCTAAACATAAAGCTAAAGGACATTCAAGGCGCTCATGCATTCACTGAAAAACTAAAAAACAGGTTAAAAGATGTGTATATCGAAGATTGGGAGACTGCTAATGCGTCTCTTCTTGCAGGCGATAAAATTCGTAACATATTGACGATCGTTGTTTGCACTACACTGCTCACCGTTGCAGGCTTTGGCATCTACAATATCATGAACATGAACATCATCAATAAGATGAAGGACATTGCGATATTGAAGGCCACAGGTTTCCAGGGCAGCGACATCGTTGGTATTTTTCTTTTACAGTCAATAATGATTGGCCTTGCAGGTGCCATACTTGGTTTGTCGGTTGGTTTTTTCTTCAGCTACTTGCTTTCAATCACACCTTTCCCGGCAGGGCAGTTCCTGCGGCTCAATACATTCCCCGTCAATTTTAACCCGCTACATTACGTTGAGGGAGTATTTTTTGGATTTGTCACGACATTGTTCGCAGGATATTTTCCTTCTAAAAAAGCATCAAAAGTAGACCCTGTACAGATACTCAGGGGGTAAAATAAAGCACAATGGCAGCAGTACTCAAAGCAGATAATATCATTAAGTATTTCTATCAGCCTGAAAAATTCCAGGTACTGAAAGGGATAAGTTTTGATGTGCAGGAAGGCGAGTTCCTTTCTATAGTTGGCAAATCGGGCTGCGGTAAGAGCACTTTGCTGTATATCCTATCCACAATGGACACAGCATATGAGGGCACACTGGAAATAAAAGGACAGAAATTGACCGGGCTTAAGCAAAACGAATTGTCGAAATTCAGGAACGAACACCTGGGCTTTGTTTTCCAGTTCCATTACTTGCTGCCCGAATTCACTGCGCTTAAAAATGTAATGCTGCCTGCCTTGAAGCTGGGTAAATATAGTACGGACGAAATAGAACACAGGGCAATTGAAAAATTGAAGCTTGTAGACATGGATATGTATGCAAAGAAGAGCACTTCGCGTTTATCCGGCGGGCAGCAGCAGCGCGTAGCAATAGCCAGGGCACTCATCAACGACCCTGCGGTGATCATGGGTGATGAGCCCACCGGCAACCTGGACAAAGTCAATTCTCAAAACGTCTTTGACATCTTCAGGCAGTTAGCTGCAGATAACAATCAAACAATTATTACAGTCACCCATGATCTTGACTTCGCCAATGGCACAGACAGGATGGTGGAAATGGAAGACGGGCATATATTAGGCATACATAAGCCCGAACTAAAACCTAATGCCCAATAAGATTTGTATTTTGTGAGCACAAACGCAGAACATACATCATTGGCAGCCACCCAGCAAAAGCGGATACAATTCCTGCAATACAGGTTCACACCGTATTTTATCATCATCCTGTTTTCGGTTGCTGTATCTTTTGTGCGTTTTTACATGATACCTGAATGGGGACTTTTAGTTCATTCAGGATTATTTCTCCTGCAGGTATTTACCATGACCTGCATATGGCATCTTATCAAGGCCCTGAATGGATTTCTTGACAAAAGAATACCTTTCAGCCAGGGCCCCATAAAAAGGGTATTGCTGCAAATTGCACTTTCTATCCTTATCATAGCTCCGGTGTTTACCCTTATGGCTATTCTGTTAGAGCCCTACAAGCCACCCTTTATCAATGACCAGTTCATTGCCATGGTGGCCGTACTTTTTGTCATTCTCATTTTCCTCTTCAATTTTGCTTTCTATTCTTTTTACTTTTTTCACAATTGGCAGGAGTCTGTCGAAGACAAGGCCAAGCTGCAGATCCAGGCAGCCGAGCTGGAACGGGAAAAGTTCAACCTCCAATACCATCAGCTGCGCAACCAGGTTAATCCCCATTACCTGTTCAATACCCTGACATCCCTCGACGGCTTGATACAAACCAACCCTGAACTTGCATCCGAGTTTGTACGCCATATGTCGAAGGTGTACCGTTATGTACTACAGCACAAGGAAAATGAAGTGGTTAGCATTGATGAAGAGACCCGGTTCATAGGGCATTACATTGAGTTGCTGCATATTCGCTATGCCGAAGGTTTGAATATTAAACTGAACATATCTGAAGATGCAAGAGATAAGGGCATAGTGATGGTAACCCTGCAGATGTTGATAGACAATGCTATAAAACACAATGTGGTGCAAAAAGAAAGCCCTTTATACATCGCGATATGGGATGAAGATGGCTGCCTGGTAGTGCAGAACAACAAACAGGTACGCGGCCAGGTCGATACCTCTAATAAGCAGGGTCTGAAACAGCTGGCCCAACTATATAGCTATCATAGTGATGCCCCGATAGTCATCGAAGATCATCCCGACGATTACACGATAAAAATACCCCTCCTCTGACCTTTTCGCCTAAAGGTGCCTTTTTTGATTTTTTACTTTTTACTTTTGACTTAATATGAAGATATTGGTATTGGAAGATGAACACCTTGTGGCGGAGAGCCTCATTAAGCTTGTAAAACAACTGGAACCCATGGCTGAGATACAAGGGCCGCTTACTAATGTAAAGGAAGCGCGGAAGGCACTTTCCTCAAACGTTCCGGACCTGATCATTTCCGATATCCAGCTTGCAGACGGTATCAGCCTCGATGTATTTACCGATACCAAAATAAAGTGCCCTATCATTTTTACCACCGCCTATGATGAATATGCTCTCCGTGCCTTTAAGGTCAACAGCGTTGATTACCTGCTTAAGCCCGTTGATAAAAACGAGCTGAAAGCGGCTTTCGATAAGTTCTATTTACTCCAGTCCAAATTTGGTAACGAAGTTTACCTCGATCAATTAAGCACCTTGTTCAGTGATTTTAGAAATAGCAAGAAATATAAAGAACGCTTCACTGCCCATTACGGTCGCAATATACTACTGATCCACTGCGAGGATATCGCCTGTTTTTCAAAGGAGGAGGTTATTTACCTGGTACACAAAGAAGGCAAAAAGTTCATTACCGACTTTCGCTCCCTGGATGAGATCGAGGAACTCCTCGATCCAAAGCATTTTTACCGCGCCAACCGGCAGTTCATCATCTCCATGCAATACATTGAATCCATGCGTAGCGATGAAAGTGGCAAGATAATTGTAAAATTAAAGCTGGAGCAATCTCCTGAAATCATCGTAAGCAAGGAGAAAGCTGCGGCATTCCGCAAGTGGGTGGAGGACTAGTCCGGGAAATCCTTGGCCACCTGGGGTTTGGGCTTGTACCAAAACCAGGTTTATCTTGCCTACATAAATAACCCCTTCTGTGTTCCCTTCTGCTCCTACTGGCCCGGCATGAAAATGCTCACCTGGAACAACCTCTGCCATCTTAAAGTGGAAAATGTATCAGCCACTGATGGCCTGGCAATATCTCCCAATCCTGCGAATGATGTCATTCTAATAAGCGGCCTGGCTGGTAACGACCCCATCAAAGTATATGACGTCATTGGCCATGAAGTAATATGCCCAAAGCGAAGATCCGGGAACAGTGTTTCTGTAGACATTAAAGCCCTTGCGTCGGGCCTTTACATTGTAAAGTATAAAAGCAGTGCGGTCAGGTTCCTGAAAAACTAGATCGGCAACTATATCTATCCCGGCAATTTAAAATTCGGATTATAAATGATCCCCAGTACATTCTCCCAAGGGTCTTTCACTGTGGCAACAATAATTCCGTCACCCACATCCTGCGGCTCGGTATGCCTTGTGGCCCCCTTGCTCAAAAGTTCATTATAGGCAGCATGCGCATCATCAACACCCCAATATACCAGTACATTGTCCCCTTTGGCAATGCCATCTTCTTTCGGCATCAGGCCTAGCTCGTAGCCGCCAATATTAAAACCCACATAAAAGGGTTCATCAAAGTAGGGCTCTGTTTCAAATGCTTCAGTATACCATTTCTTCGCCTTGTCCAGGTCGCTGACGAAATAGCCAAGCGTACGTAGTCCTTGTGATTTCATAAAGATATTTAAGCTAATGTAGTTCGATTTTTTCTATGGTAGTAAGGGTTTTGTTTTCATATAGCACTACCTCCAGTGCATTTACTGTCCCGTTTATCGGTCGTGCAGCCTTATTCCATTTGGCCACTATTTTGTCGCACATCGCTTCATCTATAGCGCTGCCAATGGTAATATGTGGCAGGTATGCTAGCGTAGGGTGTAAGTGTAGTGAGAAACGCCCGCTATACATTTTATCATGTAGCAGGCTTACGTCTTTCAGGCCTTCCTCAGGCACTAAAAAGCTATGGTACAATAAATGGAAATCGTCCTTGTAGCGTACCGCTTTATCTACCGTGAAGGGGAAAGATGCGATCCCCTTGCTCTGCTTTTTTACTTCAGCAATGAATGGTTTGGCTGGTATATCGTCTATGGCAAAAACGATGGTGAAGTGCGGTGCTGCGACACTATATTGCAGGTCGTGTTGTTTCCGGTATGCCTGTATAGTCGCCAGGTCATCCTTTGCCAGTTGAGGGTAGGCCAATAGTAATAGGGACATACTCAAATGATTTTTTTTAAGTGAACATTGTCTTTTTCTCTTTGCTATGGTTTTTTTTAGGGTAACTAATGTGTAAGTATAAATTACGCTCCTGTTGTAACCATGTTTGTAGGGTTCCTCGTTCGTAGCTTCCTTATAAAGTTATAGAAAATTTGATAATACCTATAGCCTATACCGCAATAAAAAGCTGCATGGCATCGCCATGCAGCTGCTCAAAATATTTGTTCTGTCTACCTGCTAAGTCCTATTACGAGAAAAATAATAACAATACCGTATAAACTTAATATGATGATGGTCATAACACCCCAATACTTGAACATGTTCTTCAGGCTCGCGAACGCACTATTAAACTGTTCCTTGTTCATAGTATTTAGCGCCGGTTTTATATTCCTTGCAAAGCTGAACAGCATATACGTTGGGTAAAAGAACAAAGCGGCGCCAAGAAGGTAAAAAAGAAATATCCCCACACCACCGATACCACCTAAAAAGCCGGAAGATAATAGCACTGAACTCATGGAAGCAGCAGCCCCGCCTAGCAACATCAGGCCTATCATTATAAAACCCACTATAGCAATGAATTTGCCCCAGCGTGCCATTTCAAGCATATGCGATTTTGATACTTCGTCTACCTCCAGGCGGAAGATGCTGCTTTCGTTTTGATCGATCATAGATGCATTTTTAGTAGTTCAAATATAAAAAAAGAATACCAACGCATACCATACCGTAAAAAAACCATCCCGCTATCAGCGGGATGGTTTAAGCATCCTGGACATTGACTAATTATCACATCAGCCGGTTGCCAAATAATATTAATAAGCCCTTGCAAACAATACCCGCTGTCCCGATGGATTGCCGGTCAGTATACACTTGCCTTCTTCCTGCTCATTATCAAGGGGTATGCAGCGTATGGTCGCCTTGGTCATCTCTTTTATTTTCTCTTCCGTTTCGCCGCTGCCATCCCAGTGTGCCGATACAAAACCACCCTTCTCATCCAGCACTTTTACAAACTCGTCCCAGCTATCCACTTTCGTGATGCGCTCATTGCGGAAGTCCAATGCTTTTTGGAACATATTGCTTTGTATGTCCATCAGCAGTTGTTCTATTTTGTCCGTTAGTCCGTCAAGGCTGTAGGGGGCTTTTTCTTTGGTGTCGCGCCTGGCCACTTCAGCCTGGTTATTCTCCAGGTCACGTGCGCCCAATGCTATACGCACAGGTACACCACGCAGCTCATACTCTGCAAATTTCCACCCCGGCCTTGTGCTGTCGTCATTATCATATTTCACTCTTATGCCCTTTGCTTTCAGTTCTTTCACCATGGCATTTATGGTGGCATCTATTTTCTCACGCGCAGCAGCGTCTTTATTGTATATAGGCACTATCACCACTTGCAATGGTGCAAGTTTCGGCGGCAATATCAGCCCGTCATCGTCACTGTGGGCCATCACCAGTGCACCTATTAGCCTGGTCGATACCCCCCATGAGGTAGCCCACACATAGTCGAGCTTATTTTCTTTGTCTGTAAAAGTCACGTCAAATGCCTTAGCAAAGTTTTGCCCCAGGAAGTGCGATGTGCCTGCCTGTAGTGCCTTGCCGTCCTGCATCAGTGCTTCTATGCAGTAAGTGTCTTCGGCACCTGCAAAACGCTCATTGGCTGTTTTCACCCCACGTATCACCGGTAGTGCCATATATTCCTCCGCAAATGTGGCATATACATCCAGCATCTGCTTTGTCTCTGCTACAGCCTCCTCTTTGGTAGCGTGTGCCGTATGTCCTTCCTGCCACAGGAACTCGGCCGTGCGCAGGAAAAGGCGTGTACGCATCTCCCAGCGCACCACGTTAGCCCATTGGTTTATCAGCAGCGGCAGGTCGCGGTAACTCTGCACCCAGCCTTTATACGTGCTCCATATTATGGTTTCCGATGTGGGCCTTATGATCAGTTCCTCTTCCAGTTTTGCCTCCGGGTCCACTATCACGCCACCGCCATTGGGGTCGTTCTTCAGGCGGTAATGGGTCACCACTGCGCACTCCTTGGCAAAACCATCTACATGCGCGGCTTCTTTGCTCAGGTAGCTCTTAGGTATCAACAGGGGGAAGTATGCGTTCTGGTGGCCGGTTTCTTTGAACATTTTGTCCAGCTGGGCCTGCATGTTCTCCCACAGGGCATACCCATGTGGTTTTATCACCATGCATCCGCGCACTGCCGAATAGTCGGCCAGGTTGCCTTTTAGTACCAGGTCATTGTACCATTGTGAATAGTCCTGTTCTCGTGATGTTAATTTTTCGCTCATAATAAACTTGGCATACTTTTCGATGTCTTATAAATTGGTGGGGTGCCGCAAAAGTACTAATTTCACTAAGGACTTTTTACGTAAAAATCTATAAAATGAAACGCTTATTGTTTATTGCCGTGTTGCTCTTTGGCTTGGGTTCCATATCCTATGCCCAGAACGATGACGTGTATTTCAGCAGCAAGGATGCAGACAGGCAGGCCAAAGAAGAGGCTCGGCGCCAGGCGGAACGAGATAGCATCTACAATGCACAAAGGCAGGACAGGTATGACGATGCCGGATCAAAGCGAAATAATAATAATACTTATTCAAGTTCCGGGGGCGATTACAATGATAATGGCGACTATGAGAATTCAGGCCGCAGTTATGGCAGTGATGATTATGCCGATTACGACAACGATTATTACTATGCTTCCAATATCAACCGTTTCAACCATCCGTATTTCAGCCTGGGCTATTATAGTTCTTTCTATAATCCTTACTGGTACGATCCCTATTGGTCCGATCCTTATTGGGGTTGGAGTCCATGGGCTCGTCCCGGCTTCTCTGTAGGCTTTGGTTACGGTGGCCCGTATTGGACCTCTTATTGGAGCTGGTATAGCTGGTACGGCTATCCCGGGTTTTATAGTTCATGGAATTATCCCTACTACGCCTGCGGTTATTATGGCCCATATTACGGTAATTATTGGAACGGGTACTATGGCGGTATTAATGACGGTCGCTATAGCCGCAACAATAGCTCCTATGGTCCCCGTTATTCGCTTAATGCCATTCACAACCGCAACGGTGTAAGGCCCGGTACAGGTTTTGCACAGGTAGCGCACGATGATGTTCGTACGCCGCATTTGCGCCCGGCAAATAATAATAATGTCAATTCCGTTCGCAGCATCGATGAAGGAAATGTTCGTCAGGGCACCCGGGATAACTCGGTTCGTGGCAGTAATTTCCGCAACGATGACAGGAATAACAATACCACCGGGAGGGCAGCAGACCCTCGTTTTGATAACCGCAATGATGACAGGACGAATGGTGCTTTCCGCAATGATGACAGGTTGAATAACAATTCTTACAATAATGGCAGGAATGAAATAAGGCAGCAGGACCGTCCTCAGCGTAATTTCTTTTCAAACGATAATAATAACAATGGCAGGGTTAATGATAGCAGGCAGTTTGATGGCGGCACTCGTCAGCAGATGAACCAACAGCCTCGTTATGAGCGTTCAGAACCGGTTCGCATGCAGCAGCAGCCTCGTTTTGAGCAGCAGCCACGCAGCGCTCCTGTTCAGCAGTCATCGCCACGCAGCTTCGGTGGCGAAAGCCATAGCTCCGGTTCCGGTGGCAGCATCCGTAGCTCAGGCGGCAATTCCGGTGGTGGTTTTGGCGGAGGGCATGGCGGTGGCCGCAGGTAATTTTATGATTTTTATAACACAATAATATCCCCATTTATACGCTATCCTTTAGGATAGCGTATTTTTTTAACAATCGGTATAGTTTTTGATTTAGAATATTGGTAGTCTATTTTAAACGATAGCTTGCATAAAATGTCAAATTTAATAGAACCCGTTTGTATGAGTAGTTTAAAGTACATTTCGATCGCAATATTGTCATTTTGCATTGGCCTTCAGGCCCTTGCACAAGACGAGAATGACGCTTTGCGTTATTCCTACCTTGCCCCCCAGGGCACAGCGCGTTCCATGGGTATAGGCAATGCCGGCGGCTCGGTCGGGGGCGACTTTAGCTCCCTAAGCATCAATCCCGCAGGCATAGGCGTTTATCGTAATGGGGAGATGATGTTCACGCCGTCCATCAGGATCAATTCTGTTACCGGTACTTACCTGGGCAATACCATGAGCGATGACAAAACCCGCTTCACGGTCAATAATGCAGGTATTGTTTTTACAAGGGCTGCAAAAGGCCGCAGGTACGAGCAAAGTAAGTGGAAAGCCTCTTCTTTTGCCTTTGGCTTTAATCGCCAGGCCGATTTCAATCGCAATTATATCTATAGTGGTAAAAATGGCGGACCAACAGGCAGCAGCGGTTCCGAGGTTTTTGTTGTGGATGCGAACAACAGCAATAGCGGCATCAACGATTACAACTCCCCGGCCAACCTGGGTTACCAGTCTTACCTCATCAATTTCGATTCAAATAATACAACCTTCCGTTCAGTTGTGCCCTGGGACGATTCCAACGGTCTCAACCAAAGGCGCCGCATGCACGAATCCGGTAGCATGAACGAGGCCCTGTTTTCTGTAGGCGGTAATTATATGGAAAAATTGATGCTCGGTTTTACAGTAGGTATACCGTTCATACGTTATGATCGCACTTCCGATTATTCCGAAGCCCTGGAAGTTCCGGTGCCACTGTTTTCCGATTATACCTATACCGAAAAGCTGACAACAAAGGGTACAGGCGTTAATCTTAAACTGGGCTTTATCTATAAAGTGAATGACAATTTCCGCTTTGGTGCTGCATTACATACCCCTACATACTTCTCTATGAACGATCAATACATTAGCTCGATAAGCGCAAATGCCCAGGGCGGTATTCATAATTTCTCTACCGACCCCGGCACTTTTGATTACAACATAACCACGCCCTGGAGAGGGGTAGTGAGCGCTACGGGCTTCTTCGGTAAATATGGATTTATCACAGCCGACTATGAGTTTGTTAACTATCATTCGATACGGTACAACTTCAATGACGATTTTATTGATTATGAAACCTCTGTCAACCAGTTGATAAAAAGCACTTACAAGGCAGCTTCCAATTTCCGCCTCGGCGTCGAAGGCCGCCCGGTTGATTTCATGATGGTGCGCCTCGGCTTTGGCTATTACGGTACGCCCTATAAGAATAGTCCTTCCAATGCGAGTCATATGGATTTTTCAGCGGGTATAGGTTTCCGTTTTAACCACTGGTTTACTGATCTTGGCTTTGTACACACAATGTATAACGGGCAGGAGCAGCCATATGTACTGCCATATCCTACGGTGGTGGTGCCTTCGGCCACGCTTAAAAACAGCCTCAATACCGCGGCCCTTACTATAGGATTCAAGTTTTAATGGTTATTTCACATATAAAATAAAACCTCCCATCCGGGAGGTTTTATTGTTTTGAAACGCTATGAAACCTGCCAACTTATCCACATTTTCACCTTTCCTGTGAATTTTTGACTTTTCACTTTTGACTTTTGACTTTCTTTGCACCATGGCGGAATTAGAGAACCAATATACCGAGGATAGTATCAAGTCGCTCGACTGGCGTGAGCATATCCGGCTTCGCCCGGGTATGTATATCGGCAAGCTGGGCGACGGCAGCAGCATGGATGATGGTATCTATATCCTGATGAAGGAGGTGATAGATAACTGTATAGATGAGTATACCATGGGTCATGGTAAGCGTGTAGAGATAACTGTAGCCGATGGTAATGTCACCGTGCGCGACTATGGTCGCGGTATACCTCTCGGTAAAGTGGTGGATGTGGTAAGTAAGATAAATACTGGTGCCAAATACGATAGTAAAGCCTTCCAGAAGTCGGTGGGTTTGAACGGGGTGGGTACCAAAGCCGTTAATGCCCTCAGTAGCTATTTTAAAGTATCAGCCTTCCGCGAGGGCCGCACAAAGGTAGCGGAGTTCGATAAGGGCATACTCATAAAAGAGCACAAAGAAACCGATACCAAAGAGGCTAACGGTACCCTGATCAATTTCACCCCCGATAGTACCGTTTTCCGCAACTACCATTTCATTCATGAGTACATAGAGAACCAGATATGGAACTACTGCTTCCTGAATGCCGGCCTGCAGATAAATTTCAATGGTAAGAATTTCGTTTCAAAGAACGGCCTGCTCGATCTCCTGCAACGCAAAACAAATCCCGATAACCTTCGTTACCCCATCATTCACCTGAAAGCGGAGGACATAGAAGTGGCCATCACCCATACTGGCGACTATGGAGAGGATATATACTCATTCGTTAATGGTCAGCACACTACACAAGGCGGTACCCACCAGGGGGCCTTCCGCGAGGCTTTTGTGAAAGTGATACGCGATTTTTTCAAAAAGGATTATGAAGCTTCAGATGTTCGCCAGAGCATAACCGCCGCGGTGTCGGTACGCGTTCAGGAACCGGTCTTCGAATCGCAGACTAAAACAAAGTTAGGCTCGCAATACGTTTGGGAGAATGGTCCCTCCATGAAGACATTTGTTTATGATTTTCTTGCTAAGGAACTCGATAACTTCCTGCACAAGAATCCTGCCGTTGCAGATGCAATGAAAAGGCGTATTGAGCAGAGCGAGCGCGAGCGCAAGGAACTGTCAGGCATCCGAAAGCTTGCTAACGAGCGCGCCAAGAAAGCCAACCTGCACAACAAAAAATTACGTGACTGCCGCATACACCTGAACGATGAGCCACCTACAAAAGGCAAGGAGGACTTTATGTCTAAACAGCTGGAGTCTACCATCTTCATTACCGAGGGCGATTCTGCAAGTGGTTCTATCACCAAGAGCCGTCATGTGGAAACACAGGCTGTATTCAGCCTTCGCGGTAAGCCGCTCAACTGTTTCGGTCTTACCAAGAAAGTCGTGTATGAAAATGAAGAGTTCAACCTCCTCCAGCATGCGCTTAATATAGAAGAAGGGCTCGATGGTCTGCGGTACAACAACATTGTAATAGCTACTGATGCCGATGTGGATGGCATGCACATACGCCTGCTCATCATGACCTTCTTCCTGCAGTTCTTCCCCGACCTGGTGAAAAAAGAACATGTGCACATCCTGCAAACACCATTGTTCCGTGTGCGCAACAAACAGAAGACTATCTACTGTTATACCGATGAAGAAAGGCAGCGCGCCATTCACGAACTGGGACACAAACCTGAGATAACACGATTCAAAGGTCTTGGTGAAATAAGTCCGGAGGAGTTTGCACAATTCATTGGCGAGGATATGCGCAAAGACCCCGTACTGCTCACACACGATGCACAGATACAAAAGCTGCTGGAGTATTACATGGGAAAGAACACCCCCCAGCGCCAGGTATTTATCATCGACAATCTGAAGATAGAAAAGGACTTGGCCGAGGAATTAGGCGTAGCCTAATCCTTTCCGGTCATCCGTACTGTTTTGAGTTTAGATGAGGAGTCAAACGCTTGCTGCAGGTAATTTAATCATTCAGCACCTCTATCACCTTCTTCGCACTCTTCCACTCAAACAGGTGCACGAACCACAGCGTGATCCTGGCGGCCCCATGGGGCTTTAATATGCTCGCGCCCAGTTCACCTATGCGTTTATCTCTTGCTGCAAAGCAACTGTCGTAATCCGCTCCGGTCTTCTTGCTTATTTCTTCGGCAAAGCACCATGCGCCATCCCGCGCATTGCTCAGTGTGAACTCAATAAGCATCTGGTTGTTATTGGTAGCATGCAGCCCCAGCAGCGATAACAGTGGCGATACCCTGTTCAGGTCATGTATCACTTCATACACCAGTGCGGCCAGTAAAGTATTGATGGCGTTAAAGTCCTTTTGTATATCGCTGAAGGTACCACCTTTCATCGTCTCCACAGCAGCTATCCCAAGGTCCAGGTTGATATGCGCGTTGATGCCCAGCAATAAATGTTGTAGTACTATAGTAGAGCGTTTTTTAACTCCGTCAAACGCAGCCACCCACGAAGCTGTAGGCCTTTGTTGGTTTTTCCATTGTTCGTATGCGGCAAGGTAGCGGTTCGCGAATAATACATCCAGTCGCTCCATTCTCGCATTGTCTTCAAACTCGCCCTTTAATATACCGTCCCTAACCCTGCAGGTTACTTTATGGTACAAGGCAGTAAAATAGCCTGCGCTGCTATTGGTATTCTTTGCATCTGCAAGTATACTTTCCAGTTCGGCTATTACCTCGTTTATGGTTTGCGCAGGCATGGTCTGTTTTCATGAAGATAAAAATATTTTGGCCGCAGTTTATACAAATAAAAAAGCCGACCTGAGAACAGGCCAGCCCCTATAAACCCTATCACCATGAAAACCTTACTTATTTCTAAAATCTCTTTTTTCTGTTGGTAATGTAAAATTGCTCATTGTTTCACAGCCCTAATGTGACTATTGTCACAGAAATTGGTGATTTTAGTCAGTATTTGTTCCCAACGGGCGCATCACTATTAACACTGTATTTGATGCTTTTCGCTGCCGTTTCCTTAACTTTATATTAGTCAAAAAATAGATAAAATGCCAGCTTACGTAATAGTGGATATTGACATCCTGGACCCCAAAGGTTATGAGGAGTATAAGAAGCTTACACCCGGATCGCTTGCCTTGTATAAGGGCAAGTTCATAGTACGTGGCGGTGCTACGGAGACCCTCGAGGGCGACTGGGACCCGGGCAGGATAGTGGTGCTTGAGTTTCCCACCACGGCTGATGCCAAGCTTTGGTGGGCCTCCGCGGAGTACGCCCCGGCAAAGCTTATACGTCATAATACAGCCACTACCAGGATGATAGTAGTAGAGGGCCTGTTGAATGCTACCTAGGGGCTACCTCCCACATCTTGGCCCCCTGCCGGCTAAATACTATTGTATTTACGTATTTTTAGCCACGGGCCTACTATATGCATAAGAACAACTTCGACTTCCTGAGATTGGTGTTTGCAATTTTTGTGATCATTACGCATTCTTATGCATTAACCGGCGCCGACTGGGCAGACCCTTTAAGCAAGCTTACCGGTGAACAGTTAAATTTCTCAGCACTCGGCGTTAAAGGCTTTTTCATCATCAGCGGCTACCTTATTTTCCAGAGTGCCATGCGCTGCCGCAACTGGGGCGACTATATGGTACGCCGCGTGCTAAGGATATATCCGGCATTCATCATGGTGCTCATCATAGCGGTAATTGTGGGTTTAGTGGTTACTTCAATTACCGCGCAGGAGTATCTCGGCAACAGCGCTACTTACACATATATTACCCGGCACATAGCCATGTTCCTGCCCACAGTCGATGCCTTGCCGGGGGTATTTGAGCACAACCCTTATAAGAATGCCGTCAACGGCTCCCTCTGGACCATACCTTACGAGTTCCTTTTCTACATCATCCTGTCCTCCGCTTTCTTGATCAGGAAGAATGCTAAGCTGCTGACTGCACTTGTTATTTTGGTCTTCATCGCCACATGGCTGTTCACCATACGTTACGAGGATACGGGACTGGCTATGCCGGGCATCGGTAAGGACTGGGAGCGGCTGGCGCACCTGGGTATGTTCTTCTGCGCTGGTTCCATTTTAGCAGCCCTGAATATTGGTAGCTTCAAGTACCGCAATGTGCTGGCTATGGTGTCAGTAGTCCTGGTAGTTATCGCGCTGGTTGCAAAGCTCTTTTACTTTTCACAGTATATTATTCTTCCACTGGCGGTTATACTGTTGGGGATAATGAACACTAAAGGCATCTCAGGGCTCAGCAATAAGATAGGCGACTGGTCTTACGGCATATACCTGTATGGCTTTTTGGTGCAGCAAACTGTGGTGAACTATTACAAATGCACGGCCCTGCGGCTAATGCTCATAGCTATACCCGTAAGCATGCTCATAGGTGCATTGTCCTGGCACCTGCTGGAAAAGCGGGCATTGAAACTAAAGAAGTATTTCCCTTAAATGGAGTAGGCTAGCCTTTACAGCTCGCCCCTGCGCAGCTTATTCAGCAGGTCCACATAGCGGGCCATCATTGCCGGCGTCAGTGCGCTTATTATTTCGGCTTGTATCTGGGGTTTGTTATTGGTCTCATCCCATAGCACTACACCGTCCCACTTCTTTTTCAATTCAGGCGTGGCCTTAAGCATTAACTGGTTGAAGATCTTGGAAAACCTTCCTTTTTGAACTGCATCTATTACGTTGGCCATGAATTATATTATGCCTAAAGGTAACGTATTATATCCGGCTAAGCTTAAATATAATTGGCTGTCTCTCCTCTGCGCTCAATGCTCACATCTTCTATAGCTGCTGTGGCACAGTATTTTAGCCCGGTTTTCCGTAAAATGTTTTTGTTATGATACGCAAATTAAAATCGGGCAAATACCGCATATACTCAAGGAAAATTGACCCCAAGACCCACAAGCGCCGCAACCTGGGCACCTTCGATTCGAAGGAAGCCGCGCAAAAGCATGAGCGGGAGATACAGTACTTCAAGCACCACTAGCTGCCTATGCGGAACATAGCGTAGCTAATGCCCATCTGCATCTGTAAGGGTATGCCCTGGTATCGAACTATGCCTTCCTCTTTGTAGCTGGTAGTTTCGATGCTGTAATGGGTGCGTGAGTAGTCCTTATAAGCGTTCTTCCAGTTCATGGTTGCGGATATGTTGAAAGCCAGCCTGTCGGCCAGTTTCGATCGTGAATTGGTACCTATGGTAAAGCCAAGTGTATTATTGGGCATCCAGAAATCCGGCATTACCTCGAAGCCAGTCAGGCGCTCTTCACCCATCGATATTTCGCCATCATAGGCAACGGCGCTGGCGCTACCACCCCCGCCATAGCCCGACATATGGCCGTACGCTATACCCATCTTTGCAAAAAAGCCCACCCGTATCTTTTCCCGCAGTGCAGCTGTGCTGTAGTAGTAGCCGCCGCTTATATTATGCAGGTCCACCACGTCATAGTCCTCCGCGCTGCTGCCTGCCGAGCCGTTCACCAGGAATTTTACACCAAGCTGGTTCTCTGAGTACTGGTAGCCGAAGTTGAACTTACTGTGCTCACTTACCACCAGGCTTACGCTGGGCCCTATATAGATACCGGGGCTGCCGAAGCCGTACTTAATACTGCCGCTGCCCTTTGTGGAGCCGGAGCTGGGCAGCAGGCGCGCAAAACTCGCCCCGTTCTCAATATTAATATCCCATGAGCGGGCATTTGCAGCACTGCTAACAAGAACAGGGGCCAGTAACAATAGTAGCTTTTTCATAAAAAGGGGATTTAGGAAAGAAACGCATAAATAGTTGCTTTATTGCGGCTTAAGCATTTTTAAGTATCGCGGACTGTTGTCATTTTCTGTTTTTTTGACGATTATATGTATCTTTCTGCTCCCAAAACTGCCGCAAAATGAATTTCTTTGAGAGCCTGTTCGTAGTAGAGAGTAAGCATACGCCCAGCGTAGTGTACCAGTCGGAAGCCGAGGCCGTATTCGCCATCCTCTTTGCCTGCATCCATTCCGACGAGGTGGTGTGCAACGAGGAGAATGAGCGCTTTATGCAGATCATCATGGCCGATGCGGGCATCTCAGCATTGGGCCTTACCAGCACCATGGGCCGCATGCTGCAACTGCGCGAGCGGTACACACTGGCTGCCATGGTGCAGGCCGCGGTAAAGAATATACTGCCCGAGAACCGCAATGCTGTTTTTGCAAAAGCGGTGGACCTTATGATAGTGGACGGATCGCTGCCGCAACAGGAAAAAGATATGCTGCAACTACTGCAGCAGGGCCTGGATATAAGTGATGCAGATGCAATGCAGATAGCCGCAACAGTAATGCTGGAAGGGAACCGATAACGACGAAGAAGGCGATGCATATTGTTCTTTTTTAAGCACATTTTTTATTGAAGCAAAAAGTTGAAACATACAGTACAGAGATGTTCCGGGAACGCTTTATCGAGCCCGGGCAGCAACTGGATGCCTTGCTCAAGCCCGGCTTCGGCAGCTTTTTTATTGTGCGGATAGAGGACATGATTAAACTGATGAAGCTGCCGCTTGCCGCCACCAAAGCCACCACGCATACCTTTATGTTCCTTACCGAAGGCACTGCAGAGATGAATGTGGGCAGCGCGTTCTACAAGGTGCATAAGGATGAATGTCTTATGGTGCAGGCCGGCCAGGTGTTCTCTATTGGCAATGTGGATGTGAACAGCGGTAAAGGTTACCTGGTCAATTTTCATAACGATGTAGTGACCGGTGGCCTGGGCCGGCAGGCACTCCCGGGCGATCTTGAATTTCTCACCGTCTGGGGCAACCCGCATACTATTTTCGATAAGCAGACCTCGCAGTACATCGGCCAACTGCTGCAGCGTATCTATGCCGGCTATACTACCCATGGCCTTAAGCACCTGCAGTTGATACAGGCCTATTTTATAGCCCTGCTCTGCGAGCTGCAGCTTGCATACAAACCCCTCGCGCCCGGTACGCAAACAAAGCCGGTAATGCTTACCAATAAGTTCAAAGAGCTTTTGTTTCAGCATATCCATAGCCTGCACAAAGTGAGCGACTATGCCGCATTGCTGCATGTGACCCCCAACCACCTGAACCGTGTAATTAAGGAACTGACGGGCAGATCGCCCACGGTATGGATAGACGAAACCCTGATGCTGGAAGCCAAAGCCCTGCTGCACCAGACGGACCTCACGGTAAGCGAAGTGGCCGCTGAGATAGGCATACTCGACCAGTCTTATTTTAGCCGCCTGTTTAAAAAGTACGCAGGCCGCAGCCCCCTGGAATTCCGGAAAATGATTGAAAAGTCCTAAAAGCTGCAGTGTATATCCTAACATGGTGCCCGCTTTGTGCAGAGCTTTGCTGCATCTTATTATAAAGCATATGGACAAGCATATTATCCCCGCATTCGGTGGCACAGATGCCCTTGGCGCAGTACTGGTGGCGCTTTTGTATATCACATTATCATCGCTGCTTAAAGAGCCTAGGCGGCAGCAGCTAAGCGCCATTATTGTGGCAGGCGCGGGGGCTGCATATTTAAGCGGCGGCTTCGGTATATGGGAGCTGCTGTTTTGTACCATCGTTACCGTTACTGCATTCAAGGGCTTGAAACGTTATTACTTTATCGGCATTGCCTGGCTGTTGCATACGGTTTGGGATCTGCTGCATCACCTGTACGGCAACCCCATTGTGCCGTTTAGCCTTTCGTCATCGGCAGGCTGCGCGGTATGCGATGCTGTGCTGGCAGTTTGGTTCTTTATGAAAGCCCCGCCGGTATTTAATTTTTCGCGCAAGACAAAAGCAGTTTCTATTAAAGCATAGCGTATGTATCCCATAGTTTTAGCATTGCATTCGCTGGTACGCTGGCTGGTTTTGGTAAGCTTGCTGTACGCCCTTTACCGTGCTTACAGGGGCTGGCTGGGCGGCAGGCCTTTTACACCGTTTGATGATACAGTACGGCATATTAGCGCTACTGTGGCCCATGTGCAGTTGATACTGGGTTTATGCTTATATTTTATCAGCCCCATCATCAGCTACTTTCTGCATCACTATGCCGATGCCGTGCATGAGCGGCAGGTACGCTTTTTTGGTATGGAGCACAGTGTTATGATGCTTACCGCTATCATCATACTCACCATAAGTTCTGCCAAAGCCAAAAGGAAAACTACCGATGCTGCAAAATTTAAAACGATGGCTGTCTGGTACAGCATTGCCTTGTTGATCATTTTGCTCTCCATCCCCTGGCCTTTCTCTCCACTGGCAAGCAGGGGCTATTACAGGGCTTTTTGAGTAGCTGTTCAATTCCCAATCCAGGGAGCATGCGTAGAATACTTTTGCTACATTTGTTCTTCTCCGCCAATACTTTTACCTATGGGCCAGCTATTAACATTCCGGACGTGCAAGACCAAAGACGAAGCTGCCGATGTAGCTGCCTTGCTGGAGGCACAGGATATTGCTGTGCTGATAGAGGAAGGCAAGCACCTGCTCGACAGCAATTTTACCGGCATACAATACGACGATCCTATACTGCTGAAAATAGACAGCGAAGATTTTGAGCAGGCAGGCAAAATACTGGCCGACAATACAGAGGTGGACATTAGCACGGTGGATAAAGATTATATGCTCTTTGCCATGAACAATGACGAGCTGCTGGATGTAATAGGCAAGCCCGATGAATGGGGATACTACAATAGCAAGCTGGCCGGGCTGATACTTGCCGAGCGCGGTGCATACATCGACGATGCAAAAGTGAAACGTCTGCAGCAGGAACATTACCACGAACTGGCAGAACCAAAAGCATTTGATCAAAGCTGGATAATCTTAGGCTATATAATTTCGGTAGTAGGTGTAGTTGCGGCACTATGGCATTTCTTTATGACCATATTGAGTCTCTTCGGCCTGATATTAGGCTGGGCCATAATGACGGCGAAGATCACACTGCCGGACGGCAAAAGGCTTATGAAGTACGATGACCGGAGCCGCATGCACGGCCGCAATATGTTCCGCCTGGGCCTGCTTACCTGTATCATAGGGTTTGTGTTATTGCTGCGTATTGTTTTTATCAAAGTGAATTAAATTGACACTATGGCGAATTTAGACACTAGCCGGTTTTTTCGTGGTTATGAGATGCATGACAGCACAAAGTGTGTTTATAAATACAGATCATTTGCGCAGGCGAGGCAAATCATACAGAATAAAACATTATGGTTTAGTACTCCGAAGAAACTCGCCGAATACGATCCTAATGAGTTCAATGTGAACATGCTTGAATTTAATTTTGAAAAATTTGATGAAGTATTGAGACAATTGCTAACTAAAAAATTTAGAGTGGCTGATGAGGAACTTATTCAAGATTATATTGACGGAATTACAAACGATCATGAATTCATGTTGGCGCGTGCAAAAGGGATTTTTGAAAGAATGAAGAGTTTTTCACTGGTTTCCTCATTCTCGGAGACCAATCATGAACCATCAATGTGGGATAGATATGGAGATAGTAATAAAGGAGTCTGCTTAGGTTTTCATTTTCCAATCCAACTTGAGCAATTAAGTTTGGTAACCCTGAAGGTTAAGTATCATCCAACCTTTTTGAAGTTGGAATATAAAATAAATGGCGGGGAGATGGATAGCGAGAATGGACACGCTTTTCTGCACTGGATGATATCAAAAGCAGATTGTTGGAGGCATGAAAAGGAAGTCAGGGCAATAATGCTAAATTCCGATGAACGAATTCCAATCAGCACCGAGGGTGGGTTTGTATTGAAGTATGATTTCAAATTGCTAAATGAAGTATATTTCGGCATTAATACCACGGCCGAACAGATCGAAGAATTGAAGGAATTAATTTACATTAATGATTTTCCCATTACCAGAATGGGTAAAATGGTACCTAGTAATAAATCTTTTGCCTTTGACATTATTGATATGCCATATCTTTTATCAGATAAAGCCAAAGAAATCAAAGATTTCGCGTTCCATAACTTGGCTACGCGTTAGTTTGCTCTCACAAGCTTTCAGTGGGAGAGCTTTTTGCGCCGTGCGAACGTGAATTGTAGGGTGAGAAATTTTTCTTGATGTGCTTGTCAATACTATTTCTGAATCTCGGAAGTAACATCAGGCAGTGTATCTTTTATATGTTGCGGCAAAAATTCTCGGACTACACTATATCCATCTTTTAATAGTTTCCTGTTTTCTGAATTTTTACTCCATTTGAAAACTTTACCGGTAAAACTCTTTATCCAGTTTTTCTTCTTCAGGGAAACTATGGTGTCCTTTAATGTTTCAATGTCTGTGTGAAGCTTACTAATCTCTTGTTCAACAATTTTTTTGTCTTTAGTATTCTTTTCAATTTCGGCCCTTAGCTGACTTTCAAGCTCGTCTAGTCTTGATTTTAGCTCTTCTGCTTGGTTGATGGTAAAAAAGCCATCCTCAACATTGTCAAATCGTTCAACAATCTCATCTATCTGTTGCTGCTGAGATTCAATCTGCTTAATAACAGGATTGGCAGATAGCTCCTCCCAAATACCCTCTAGCCAAACAGATATTTTTTGGTAGATCCCATCTTCATCTCTAAAACTAAACACCTCCTCATATGCCAAAGGTCCGGGGCAAGCAGTGCCAGTAAAGAGATAATATGACTGATAGCTATCTTTGTCATAAGCCGGTGCCGTAGGCATTTTGAAAGCTAATCTATATTTGGGTTCTATAATGTAGGTAATCACTAGAGAAATTCCCTTATTATCCTGATTTGATTCTACTTTAAAATCAGTATTATCAAATCTATTATGCTTATCTAGAGTTAATAGTATTTTTTTGTATATCTTATCTCTTACCATAGTTGCGGGATTTTATACAAATATATTGTAATTATTCAAGCCACATCATATTGGTCGAAGAGAAAGCCGAATCGTGCGTAGCGTTCTTGTGCCTCCTCGTAATATGGATTTCCCCCCGCAGTCGCAAGTCTGCGACCTATGGTTACAAATAACAGCAGTTCTTAGCACCCCCGCTACCGCAAGTCTGTGACTTGTGGTAGCAAATAATTGCAGTTTTTAACTGCCATTTTTTGCTCAAAAAACTTTTCCTACACCACTCACTCATTATCAGCCACTTCAATCAAAAAATAGGAGTATGATACCCTTCTGTGGGGGGTATGATAACCTTTTGAAAGGGTATCATAAAACTTCGATTTCGCCAATCCCAAAACCCAACCGAACTTTGTCCTGGAAATAGCTCCTTCCCTGTTTTTAGGGAAGGTGGCCCGCCTTTTCGGCGGGACGGAAGGGTTGACGAGCAGAGATGTAATGTTCATCTATCAGGCCGCTGCATTTGCGAACCTTAACATCAAAAACACTGTGAGACCAATCAACCAGGAACAACACGACCATGCACGCAATCTCTTTTTCCAGTCCGGCAAAACAAGGGCACAAATCGCCGAAGCAGTCGGCGTTTCCGAACGAACAATTACCCTCTGGACAAAAGCCGGTGACTGGAAGCGCCTGCGCTCGGCAAGCAAATTAATGCCCTCCCTCATTGTCGAGAACTTCTACTCACAGATACAAGAGCTGAACGAAGACATCCGCAACCGCGAACCTGGCAAGCGTTATCCATCCATGCAGGAGGCTGAAATATTTCGCAAGCTGACGGTAACTGCCGAACGGATAAGGAAAGGCCACACCCAGGGCGAGTATGCCGAGATGATACAAAAATTCATGTCTTGGCTCACCCCGCAAAACGACGAGCATCTAAAACTCTTCACCACCTACGCCGACCGCTTCCTGAAATCCCGCTCCCCCGACGGCTTCGCCCCCTACGACATCGAATACTCCGCCATAGAACTACCCCTTCCACCGCAAGAGGAACCCGCAACTCCCCCCTTGAGGGGGGGCACTTCTGAATCAACGACGGTTGATTCGGAACAGGGGGATGTCCAGCTGAGCCTAGTACCTCAGCCCGATCAGGGAACCGAACAGGAAATAACCGAAGAAGCTCCTCCCCCGTTTTTAGGGGAGGTACCCGGAGGGGGGAGGGGTCAACTCGCGCAGGACACCCCCACCGAACACAACAACACCTCCCTCTCCCTTGGAGAGGGCTGGGGTGAGGCCACACTCGCGCAGGAACAGGAAACCATTGAGCAAAAACGAGAACTCTCTCCCGGTCACCAACAGGAAATAATTAGCCAACGACCGGAAATAACGGGAAATAACTCCGATCCATCATACGAAACCACCAGCAACATTTCTGACGATATTGAGGAAGAAAAAAGGGAAATAACTCAGCAGTCCGAAAAAAAGGAACTATCTCTTGAGCACAAAAAAGGAAATAATGAAGAAAGCGAAAAAATAACCTCGCAAGCTCCTCCCCTGTTTTTAGGGGAGGTACCCGACGGGGGGAGGGGTCAACTCGCGAAAGAAGACCAAGGCGTCGAGATCGGCTATCTCGGCATAAAGCAGAAACCCGAACCTGGTGGCGGAGTAATGATAGAGATTCAACAAAGCGACCCCGACATCCAGAAATTCTCCATTGGCGAGGCTATATACTACGTCCGGAAGAAACAATAGCTGCTGGCACAATTGTATTATACCCTTATAAAAACATACCAAGATGAAAATATCAAGACTGCTTACTTATGCTGCAATAGGCATTATATCCGGCCTGCTGGTGGAGAACCGCGCCATGCTTACCCGCGAACATGTTAAGGATGCCGCCCGCAAGCTAAAAGGGAAAATGGACAAGAAAATGAAAAAGGTACATGAGGCGATCGAGGCTTAAAATTCCCGTTTAAAGGCTTATTATTCACATTTCAACAGGTACCACGCACATAATACTGTGCGTGGCATACTTTTGTAATGAACCTTATACACTGAAAATACGTTAATATATTTATGCGCCTGCTCTTCACACTATTATTACTCTCATTTACTTTCACCGGCTTTGCGAAGACCGATACCGTTAAAACCGGCTATATATGGTTCAACAGCCCGGAATGGTGGCAAAATACCCCGCTGGATAAGAGCCTGCAGGTACTGCCTTCGGAACTGGACACCTGTATCATTGTGGCCAGCAACCGGAAGATGGACCCCAATGGCCTGCGTTATATGACCGAGATACGCGATGAAGGGACAATACGCTACTTTTTTGTGTACGTGAACAAGGGCCTGTGGCGTGTATTGCCTATTAAAACAATTCAGGACGGGCTTGCATTATTGCCCAATAAAAGCCGCGACTGGGTGGTATATACCGAGGGCATGGGCAAAACCTTCGTTGGCGACCTGGACAGGGGCATACGCATGTCGGCATACTACAAGGTGAACGTGCTGCTGCTGGACTACCCCAGCCTGAGCTCACATAAAAAATCGTATGGCAATTACAAGTTCGCAACGAAAAATTCGGACATAGCCTATAAAGAATTCAGCCCGGTGCTGGATACTGTGAAGCAACTAAGATTGGCCGGCAAGATGGGGCCCGGCTGCATGACCCTGTTCTTCCACAGCATGGGCAATAAGGTGATAAAAGAGATAGCCCAGCACGATGATAAACTGCAACAGCTCAATGACACTGTTTGGGTAAATAACCTGGTCCTTAACTCTGCCTGCGTGCCGCAAAGGAAACATAAGGTATGGCTGAGCAAAGTAAATTTTGCCCGGTCGGTGTACGTGGACTACAACCCGAATGACAAGACACTCTTCTGGGCGCATTTTGTAAGCTTCAGGAAACAGCTTGGCGAGAAAGTAAAGAAGCCGCTCACGCCCAAAGCCTATTATATGAACTTCAGCAATATTGCAGGTAAGGAGCACAGTATCTTCCTGCCACTGCCGAGGCATGCACCCGTAAGCGATGAAGCCATAGATTATTACAGGCAGGTGCTGCACGGCGAAATAATACCCCTGGCCAACCAGGACAAGTACAAGCACAGTACCTACAACGATATAGGCTGGGACATAGAACCACAGCAAGGCAGTATTATCAGCACGGCACAGAAATAATTAGCACTCGCTGAGATTAATAGAGAGCTTAAGTGCAAGTCCGCCTTCGGAGGTTTCCTTATACTTATGATTCATATCAAGGGCTGTATGCCACATGGTATTCACCACATCATCGAGCGATATACGGGCATTATCGGGATTGCTCTGCAAGGCCAATTGGCAGGCAGTGATGGCCTTAATAGCCCCCATGGTATTGCGCTCTATGCAGGGCACCTGTACCAGTCCCCCCACAGGATCGCAGGTAAGGCCGAGGTGATGTTCCATAGCTATCTCCGCAGCCATCAGGCACTGGCGGGGACTACCACCCAGGCACTCCGTAAGGCCTGCAGCAGCCATAGATGAAGATACCCCTATCTCGGCCTGGCAGCCACCCATAGCGGCAGAGAGTGTAGCGCCCTTCTTAAATATGCTGCCTATCTCGGAAGCGGTCAGTAAATAGTTGATGATATGCTCTTCATCATAACCCTCACAGAAAGCTATGTAATATTGCAGCACTGCAGGCACCACACCGGCGGCACCATTAGTAGGTGCAGTAACCACACGGCTAAAGGATGCGTTCTCTTCATTCACCGCAAGGGCAAAACAGCTTACCCAATCAAGCGTGTATTGAAAACCTGAACCACCCTCGCGTATAGCCGCCACCCACTCATCGTAGTTATTGTATGTTCGTCCTTTCAGTAATTTTTTATTCAATGCAGCAGCACGCCTTGTTACATGCAGTCCGCCGGGCAACTCACCGCTTACATGGCAGCCGCGGTATATGCAGTCGCGCATGGTATGCCATATCTTCAATACGCCTTCTTTGGTCTCTGCTTCAGTGCGCCATCCATGTTCGTTCTCCATCACCACTTCCGATATGCTCAGGCCGGTCTTCATGCACCAGTGCAATAGCTCGGATGCCTTATCGATAGGGAAAGGAAGGTCTACCACTGTACCAGCACTTGTGCCTTCACCATCCTTTATCACAAAACCACCGCCTATGGAATAATAAGTTTCGGCCAGTTGGTGCCCGTCTGTAAAGGAGCACAAGAAAGTAAGTGCGTTGGGGTGCGTGGGTAGGCTCTCGGTAAAGAGGAATACAATATCAGTCTCCGGATCGAAGGATATTTCTTTTTCTCCCGCTAGCATCATTTTCTTCTGCTCCGTAACCCATTGCATACGCGGGGTTATCTGGTTCACATCAAAGGTAACCGGGTCCTCGCCGCCGAGGCCGAGGAGTACGGCCACATCAGTGCCATGGCCTATGCCTGTCTTAGCAAGCGAGCCATATAGCAATACCTGTATGGTGGATACCTTGTCAATGCCATGCGCGCGGACACTATTCAAAAAACGCAGGGCGGCCCGCCAGGGGCCAAGTGTGTGGGAACTGCTGGGGCCAACGCCTATCTTAAAAATGTCAAATACCGAAATGCTTTCCTTTATCACCGAGTGTATATATGGGCACAAAAATAGGGGAAATAAATTTCCCCTAAATATATCTAAACCCACTAAAAATCTATTAAGGCATAAGCACATGGTCAACCACATGTATCACACCGTTTTTTTGATATACGTCTTTGGTGGTTACCTTGGCAACACCGCCCTTGGTGTCTTTTACCCAAAGCGAACCGTCTTTCATCATTACCGTAAGCTTTTCGCCTTGTACAGTGGTAAGTGTTGCCATGCCATTGCCGGCCTTTACTTTGGCCATTAGCTCTTTGGAGCCCAGGTTGCCGGCTACTACGTGGTAGGTGAGTACGCTGCTGAGTGTGCCTTTGTTTTCGGGCTTCAGCAGGTTATCCACTGTACCTGAAGGCAGCATATTGAAGGCTGCGTTGGTCGGGGCAAATACGGTGAATGGGCCTGCACCCTCCAAGGTCTGCACGAGACCAGCAGCTTTTACAGCAGCTACCAGTGTGGTGTGGTCTTTAGAGTTCACGGCATTCTCGATAATGTTCTTAGTGGGGTACATGGCTGCACCGCCTACCATTACGGTCTTGTCTTTGGCGAATGTGCCTGTTGTGTTCAATGTAAGTATGGCCACTGCCATAGATGCTGCTAAAATGATGCGTTTCATAAAATTGCTTTTTGTGTTTAATGATGGTTTCCATAACAGATACGGCAGCTTTTGAATTATGGTTTTCAACAGCACAAAAAAAATCCCCCGGCTAGCCGGGGGATGTATGGATGAGTTTTAAAAAGTCTTACTTAATGCTGATGTTATAGGGAAGCTGCATCATGGCCTTGCCATTCATGGAGCGAAGGTCCCTTATTTTGCTATACCATTCGTATTCTTCGCCTAGCTCACCTTTGATGGCGCTTTGTACAGCGGCAGATGCAGCGGTGTTGCCTTTGATCTTGCGCATCAGGCTTTCAAATTTATCAACCGGCTCAGGGTAAGTAGTTACCTGGTAGTCGCTCACTTTGGCCATGGTGGCTGCGCTTTTTATTGCGCGGTCGAGGTTGCCAATGCCATCTACAAGGTGTATGGCAAGCGCATCAGATCCCAGCCATACACGACCTTGAGCAATGCTATCCACATCGGCTACGCTTATTTTACGGCCTGCGGCTACCCTACCCTTAAAAATGCCATATATATTGTCAACAGAGTTTTGCATGCGTGCACCTTCATCGGCGGTCAGGGTGCGTGTAGTACTTGGGAAGTCGGCATAAGGGCCGGTCTTTACACCATCGAAGGTGACGCCCAGTTTGTTCTTCATCAGGTCTTCGGTGCTAAACAACATGCTGAATACACCTATGCTACCGGTAATAGTATTAGGCATTGCAAAGATGCTATCGGCCTGGCAGGCTATATAATAACCGCCCGATGCAGCATAGTCACCCATAGAAACGATGAGCGGTTTCTTTTTCTTCAAGAGCTGCAGCTCACGCAATATCACTTCCGATGCAAGGGCACTGCCGCCCGGAGAATTGACACGCAGCACTACTGCTTTTATTTTATCGTTCTTAGCTATTTTGCGTATGTTCTCTGCCATTGTCTTAGATGCGATCTCATAGTCGCCGTTCTGCTCCCCGTCTACTATACTACCCTCCGCAAACAGCACCGCTATTTTGGTCTCGTTTAATTTGCGCTCTCTCTTAACGGTCTCAGTGTATTCATCTATGGTCACGTATTTTACATCGTCTTTTTCGGCAGTGCCTGTCTTGCTTCTCAGGCGTTGCTCCACCTGGTCCCAATACAGCAAGCCATCTACCAGCCTATATTTCAGGGCATCGGCAGGGAATTGAATAGCACCGGTATTTGCCAAAGCTGCAACAGAGGCCGTATCGGAATGTGTATGCTGTACAGCGGCAGTTAAGAACTCGCTCCAGAAACCGTGCAGGTACTGTGTCACCTGTATCTTGTTCGGTTCGCTCATTTTTTCAGCGCGGAAAGGTTCAGTCGCGCTTTTGAATTTACCCGCATAAAATATTTCCGGTTTCAGTTCCAGTTTGTCGAGTGTACCCTTGAAGAATGGCATAACGGTTGCAAACCCTTTCAGGTCGAAACCACCTACCGGGTTCAGGTATACGCTATCGGCAGCTGATGCTATGTAATAGCCACCCTGTGTTATGTCCTCGCCATAAGCATACATGAATTTACCGCTGGTCTTAAAATCGACCAGGGCATAACGCAGTTGCTGCATAGTAGCCCAGCCATTGGGCGATGGGGTTAATTTAACCAGTATGCCTTTTACATTATTGTCGGATTTGGCATGTGCAATAGCTTTTACGGCATCGTAAAGGCCCGCATTATACGATATATCCGAGCTGAATGCGGCAAGCGAATTGCTTTCGCCCTGCTCGTGCATGTGCTTGCCCAGGTCTATCACTAATACCGAATTGGGTTTCAACTTATTGTCGCCCTCGTTGGAAGATACTTTGGATATCATACTAACTATAGAACCGATAACCAGGCCTATAACAATGACGCCTGCCACTACCATAGCCAGCAAAGAGGCAAAGAACATCTTAAAAAACTGCTTCATATTGTTGTAATTATGGGCAAAGATACAATGCCTCTAACAACAAATTAATGCATAATTCGGTAAACAGGGGGGATTTAGCAGGTGAATGCCCAGGTTAGTTGATCAGTTGACCTGTTGAATAGTTGACCTGTTGAATAGTTGATTAATTAAATGCCGCGCATATCTTTATGGCCTGATGAATAAGGTGTACTTACTATTGGGCAGTAATGAGGGCATGCGCGAGACATGGCTGGAAAGTGCTATGGAACTGCTGCAGGAACGGTGTGGAAACATAGCCCTAAAGTCGGCTATATATGAAACTGCAGCATGGGGACTGGAAGAACAGCCTGACTTTTTGAATATGGCTTTATGCCTCAGCACTGACCTAAGTCCCGCCTCCCTGCTACAGCAAACACAAGCTATAGAACAGGAACTGGGCAGGCAAAGAGAAGTGAAGTGGGGACAACGGACACTGGATATTGATATATTATTTTATAACGGAGAAATAATTGATATGCCCGGGCTTAGGGTCCCCCACCCTTATGTGCAGGAGCGCCGATTTGCCCTTGTGCCGCTGGTTGAGATAGCCGCGGACTTAATACACCCGGTGTTCCACAAAACGGTGAAGCAACTGCTAGACGAGTGCAGCGACCCTCTTGAAGTAAGAAAAAAGAGCTAGAGATATCCACATTTTGTCCCGGCATGCTCTATTTTCTGCGGGCGGCTGCTATCTTTATCGCCCCTTATGTACCGTTACATTGCAATAGAAGGCAATATAGGCTCCGGCAAAAGCACACTGGCTACCTTGCTGGCACAGCATTATGATGCGCGGCTTATACTCGAAGAATTTGCCGACAATAACTTCCTGCCAAAATTCTACCAGGATGCAGAACGCTATGCCTTCCCGCTGGAGCTGTCTTTTCTTGCCGACAGGTATAAGCAACTGAAACAATTGCTGCTGAACCAGGACCTGTTCCAACAGGGAATAGTGTCCGATTACATATTTACCAAGAGTAAGCTATTTGGCCGGGTGAACCTTAAAGACGAGGAGTATGACCTGTTCCAAAAACTATTTGACATAGTAGATATGCACCTGCCCCCACCCGATCTGCTGATATACCTGCATGCGCCCATCCCCAGCCTGCAGGCTAACATCAGGAAACGCGGGCGCAGCTACGAGCAAAACATATCGGGCGAATACCTGCATAATGTGCAGGAGGTATACAACCAATACCTGAAGCGGGAAATAAACAAAACGCTAACCATTGATATGACAAATGTGGACTTTATAGAAAAGCCGCATCACTTTACACAACTCGTTGAGTTCATTGAAAAAGACTACGATTTCAAAACGCATTACTTGTCTATCGAGTAATTATTACCAAAACCAATATGTCATACTGCAGCGCTATAGAACATATGTCGGCGGAGAAAAAGGCGATCCACAAGCCTTACCACGATACGCAATACGGTTTTCCTATACATGATGATAACGAACTGTTTTGCAGACTGATCCTCGAGATAAACCAGGCAGGCTTAAGCTGGGAAACGATATTGAAAAAAGAAGCAACATTCAGAAAGGCTTACCACAACTTCCACATAAAGAAAGTAGCCGCGTATACCGAAAAAGACCGCGAGCGACTAATGGCTGATCCCGGCATTATCCGCAACAAGCTGAAGATAAACGCGGCGATAGAAAACGCTAAAACCATTTTGCAATTGCAAAAAGAGCATGGCTCCTTCGAAAAATGGTTGGAGCACCATCACCCCAAAACGAAAGATGAATGGGTAAAGCTGTTCAAAAAGACATTCCGCTTTACAGGTGGTGAAATTGTGAATGAATTCCTGATGAGCATAGGGATACTGCCCGGGGCACATGCAAGCGACTGTCCTATTTATAAGAAGGTGCTGAAGGCCAAGCCGCTGTGGAAGATTTCTTAAACACGCTTGCTCAGCATGACGCGCCTGGCGGCGGAAAACGTACTGGCGCTACCTTATAAAAAAGCCTCCCGTAAAGCGGGAAGCTTTTTCTTTTTTGTAAAACCAATTTACTGCTTCAAGATCTTTTCCATGTAGATGTTCCTGCCCTTATCATCGGCTATGCGGATGAAGTAGGCGCCTTGTGCCAATGTAGCCATAGGTATTTGCTGTACGTCATTGCCTGCCTTAAATGCCATCTGCTGCCTGTACACTTCCCTGCCCAGCACATCAAGCAAAGACACGGTATACGTACCCTGTTGTGGCCTGTTGATGCTTAGAGACAATTGCTTCTGTACAGGGTTGGGATACACCTTAATATAGTCCGCATTATGCTTTACTTCATTCAGTTCAACGGGCACATAAGTGATAAATAAAGTATCCTCAAAGCTGCCATCCATGCCCTGGTCAACAAATACAACTGTCTGCGTACCGTTTGGCCCGTCGTAGAAGGGAACGATGGTGTGCGAAGTATTGCCTGTTAAAGTGATGCCGTTGTTGATGAACTGGCGAACGCTGTCATTACCGGCGGTATATATCCAGAGGTCATACGTTGTGTTACCTGGCGTTAGCTTAGTTACCTTATATACATACTGCGATGGATTTTCAGTGAGCAGCGAATCGCCCTGCACTACACCAAGATTGTGCACCATTATGTTCACACCGTTATTAAAGTCGCTTGACATTTCATCCAGGTAGCAGTTCAGCGTTTTATTGACAGCATCGTGTGTGCCATAGGTGATCAGATGGTTCTTTACCGTTGTATTGTCCGCCTCAGCAGGCAATGCCAGCCTTGATATGCCCATTATACGGTGCTGGTTGCTTTGGCTCCACAGCATCACACTATCGGTGTAATTGTAGCTTTGCAGGTTGATGACCGTACTGGCGCTCGAATCCATCTGGTGAAATGGCGGGTGGTCCAGAAATTGCGCTTTTCCTTCCATCGCCACATAATCCGTAGTCGTATTGGTGTAGCCTGTGGGGCCATAGTTCACCTGCCCTGTGGGGTTTATACCCGCATAGAAGGCCTCCGGGCCTATGCTCACCCTTATCAATGAATCTTCATCCATATTGGTGGCTTTAAGCTGCGAGTGCTTGTCGCGCAATATCTGTTTTACCCCTGCTTCGTTGAACACAAGCTCGCTCAGGTCGGTATAACTGGTATCCCTTGCTGAGTCATTGGGTGCATAGATGCTTGTAGCGTCAACAACAAAGTGCTGCGACGTATCGAGCGGGAAATTGGAATCATAGACGAACATCGTATCATAGGCTTTGTTCCCGGCCCCATCATCGAAGGGAAATATCTGGGGAGTGTGTATCTTGTATGGAAGGATAGAGTGATAACCGTATTTATAAGTGGGCGGCGGATTAGGATTTGGATCTTTCAACCGTATATATACGGCGCGCGGATTTCTGCGAACCGAATCTTCATCCTGGTAGGTATTCTTTAACCTGTAGAGGCCGTTCCATGGTTTTATCCATTTGCGGGTATCGGGCTGGAAATTAGTTTGAGTGGCATCAAACTGCTTCAAATAAGTCCTGGTGATGGCCCGTATCTCATTTGAGCTGGATTGTGTATAAGAAGACAAAGTAGCCTGGTAAGGCATGCCAAACCAATCGTGTAAGGTGGAATCTTTTGCATACCGTAACAGGCTGGTAAATGAGAATCCATAACAGATACCGGGGAAGTTAAGGCTGACATATGCTGCCGAACTTAACCAGCGTGAAAATGCAAAATGCCGCCACACGTTCTGGTACCGCTGCCGGGCCACGGGGTTTGCATTGTTCAACAGGTGTGTTGTATCCACCTCAGCCGCAAAGGCTCCCCAGTCGGCACATATTTTATTCAGGTAAGGTATGGTAGCGAGTTGCGGTGCCTGGGCCTGGTCGTAGGCATCAAGAATAGGCGAGTTGATAGCGGGATAATACGGATCAACGGAATAATAATTAAAGTTGCCATAGTAGTTATTAGTCCATACCCCGTTAGCAGCTGCATTCGATGTATTTTTAAGTGCCCATGTATGTTTGCTGATGTTGTAACCGGGCAAGCGGTATTGTGTAATGTTTGGCCTGTAGATAAAACCTACCCATTTGCCGGTGGCCGGGTGCAGGTATGAGCCCACGATCTCGCCTTTATTGTTAACACCGCTTGCTTTCGATTGGATATTGGTGGCCGTGAATAATGTGTTCATAGTATGGAAGGTCATATTCGGCGCATTCACCTGGGCCCAGAAGGCCATATAAAATCCGTTGGCTTGCTGGTATTCTCCCACCATTATGTTATTGTTGTTGATATCGTAGGGGTGCATTTTGGTAAATGATGTATTCAGGGTAGTGAACCCGCCGGTTATCTCATCATAAATGAGCGGCTTCTCATTGGGCGCATCAATGTAGTAGCCGCATACGATATTGTTGTCATTGATGCCAAAACCATAAGTGTTATAATAGGTAGGCCCTACAGACCACCTGTTTGCATCCCATGTAGGACAGGGGTTAGGCGTAATGCTGTCATGGAGCACAAAAAGCCAGCGCGAGCTGCCACCGGGATAATAACCTGCTATGTCGTTATACTTGTTGATACCCAGGGGAACTGCGTTGGGCTGCTGCACATTGCCCACTGCTACGGGCGTGCCATAGCTCTGCGCATATGCAATGTAATAAGCTTTGTAAACGGCAATCGTTGCACCTGTGGTCCTTTTTAAAAGCACCGTATGGTTATTATTTATGGACATAGCTTCGTAGCTGCTGCCCGGGGCGGCTATGAACCTGTGGATCATCCCTTCGTTATTTATTACAAAGCCTGCCGTGATACCGGCGGAATCGTAAGTGCCGCATATAAAACCCGAATCGTTTATATCGGTAACGTAGGTATTGATGCCCCAATGGCCAAGGCTGTCAAAGTTCACTTCCTCAAGCGTTTGAGCATGCAATGCCGTGCTTAGCGTGATACCCGTTAAGAAAACAAACAGAATTAAGAAACGGCGGGTAATTCCTTTTATCATATGATACATTTTAGATTACTTTAACAAAAATACACATTTACCTAATTGAAATACCACTATTAGTTACATTTGATGTAGTTTTTATGCAAGAGGCCGTATTTTGCGGGTAAGACACTATAAGCCTTTAGTAAAAGTTAATCGCGGTATATTCTCACGCTACTTGCATCTTTCTTTTAGTTTAATTAACTTAACTGTCGTAAATTCGCAGTCCTTTTTAAAAAGCTTCTTACAAAATCTCAAAAAAATCTGCGGATGATTTGATCATTTACCCAGGTAAAACAATAAACATATGGGTGCAGGTAATATTACTGCGAAATCTAAATTGAACTTAAAGAAAGAGCTTCAGGAGCAGTTTGGCTTTGACGGATTCAAGGGGGAACAGGAAACAATCATTAAAAGTATTCTCGCCGGTAAGGACACATTTGTGATAATGCCCACAGGTGGTGGCAAATCGCTTTGCTACCAGTTGCCGGCCATACTGAGTGAGGGCGTAGCCATCATAGTATCGCCACTGATAGCGCTGATGAAGAACCAGGTGGACCTGATGCGCAGCTACAGCAGTATTGAGAATGTGGCGCACTTCCTCAACTCCACCCTTAGCAAGGCACAACAGAAAAAAGTGAAGAGCGACCTGCTGGAGGGCCGCACCAAAATGCTGTATGTAGCCCCGGAAACACTTACAAAACAAGAGAATATCTCGTTTTTCTCCGATATCAATATCTCTTTTGTTGCTGTGGATGAAGCGCATTGTATATCTGAGTGGGGACATGATTTCCGCCCGGAATACCGCAAGCTGCGTGATATGATCAACGAGATCAACCCGGAGCTGCCTATTATAGCCCTTACAGCAACTGCTACGCCTAAGGTACAGGATGATATTGTTAAGAACCTTTGCCTGCGTGAACCGAATGTATTCATATCCTCGTTCAACCGCCCCAACCTGTACTATGAAATAGTACCGAAAGGAAAGAAAGAACAAACGCTGAAAAGCATTGTGAAGTTCATCCATTCCATGAAGGGTAAGAGCGGTATCATATATACGCTCAACCGTAAAACAACCGAGGAACTTGCCAGCACGCTGCAGGCAAACGGCATTACCGCTGTTGCCTACCATGCGGGCCTGGAAGGGCCCCTGCGTTCGCAACGGCAAGACCTCTTCCTGATGGAAGGAGTGGACGTAATAGTAGCCACTATCGCTTTCGGGATGGGTATAGACAAGCCCGATGTGCGCTTTGTGATACACTTCAACATGCCCAAGTCGCTGGAGAACTACTACCAGGAAACCGGGCGTGCCGGCCGCGACGGGCTGGAAGGCAAGTGCCTGCTCTACTACTCGCATAAGGATGTACAGAAACTGGAACACCTGATGCGCGACAAGCCATTGAGCGAACGCGAAATGGGTGCCCAGCTGATATCTGAAACAGTAGCTTACGTGGAAAGTGGTGTATGCCGCCGCCGCTTACTGCTGCATTACTTTGGTGAAGAATACAAACAAGAGAATTGCGGGCACTGCGATAACTGCCTGCATCCTAAAGAAAAACTGGACGTTAAAGACAGCGTGAAAATAGTTCTTGACACGATCAATGAACTGGATGAGCGCTTTGGCATAGACTATATTGTAAACATAATACTTGGCAAGGCCAACCCGCAGATACATACCTTCCGCCACGAAAAGCTTAAGTCCTTTGGCACCGGTATCGTCATGGGCATGGAGGCTAACTTCTGGAACTCACTTATCCGCCAGATGATGCTGGAAGGTATGGTGCGTAAAGACATAGAAGAGTATGGGCTGATGAAGATAACCGACAAGGGCCGGAAGTTCCTGAAAAAACCGTATTCCATTAAGGTGGCGATGAACCACCAGTACGAGGAAGACCAGGACGATGATGAAGAAGTAACACAAGGCGAAACGGCAACATCGGACCCTGTACTGTTTGACATGTTGAAGACCCTGCGCAGGCAGGTGGCTAAGGAAAAAGACCTTCCACCATTCGTTATCTTCCTGGAGAACTCACTGGAGGATATGGCCATCAACTACCCTACCACACTGGAGGAACTGGAAAAGATACAGGGTGTGAGCAAGGGAAAGGCCATGCGCTATGGTAAAAAATTCATTGAGCTGATAGCTAAATATGTGGAAGAGAACGACATTACCAAGCCTGACGATTTTGTGATGAAGAGCGTGGTGAACAAAAGCGGCATGAAGGTGTTCATTATCCAGAACATTGACAAGAAAATACCACTGGAAACCATTGCGAAAAATAAAGACCTGAGCCTGCAAGACCTGCTGGTGGAAATGGAAACCATTGTAGCCAGCGGCACAAAGCTGAACCTTGATTATACACTGGAACAGGAACTGGATGAGAACGAGCAGGAAGATATCTTCGATTACTTCCGCGGCAGCCACGACGACAACCTGGAAAATGCATATGAAGAGTTTAAGGATCGTGATGTAAGCATAGAGCAACTGCAAATGATGCGCATCAAATTCCTGAGTGAGTATGGGAACTAGGCCTCACCGGCCTCTCCAAAGGAGAGGAGATAGGGGAAGGGCATCTAAGTTTTGTTGGCATAATATTATAACAGCCGTGATAGCAATATCGCGGCTGTTTCTTTTAAATATTAGTTCATTGAAATAAATAAAATTAGACTAGTCTAATTTTATTACTATTTTTGTATTAAAGTATTTGGATGCGTTATCTATTATTGAGCATATTTATTGCTTTGGCATCATCGTCCTTCGCACAGGGCGACCCTGTACACACAAGCAATAGCCAGGGAGCATCAGGCGATTCATCTTGTGTGACCACGAGATTCAATATCCATTTTCAGTCCACATATATATACCAGTACAAACCTCCTTTTACTTCGCCCTATTCAGGCGCTAACAGTTTAAGCGGAACGGAAGACCATGAGAACTCGCTCACCTCTACACTGTATGCCGGTGCACGCTTATGGAAGGGTGCAGAAATATACATCAATCCCGAGCTGGCCGGCGGCAGCGGTTTAAGCGGTGCTTTGGGCATGGCAGGTTCATCGAACGGTGAAACATTTCGTGTGGGCAACCCTGCACCAAGCCTATACCTGGGCAGGGCATTTTTCAAGCAGACCATTGCTTTAGGAGATGATAAAGAATGTGTGGAGGAAGATGCTAATCAATTGAGCGGCATGCAGCCCAAAGACTATTTAAGGTTCTACATAGGCAAGTACTCCATCGGCGACCTCTTCGATAATAACGAATACAGCAACAGCCCACGCGAGCAATTTATGAATTGGTCGCTCATGAATAACGGCGCATGGGATTACGCTGCAAATGTACGTGGCTACACGCTTGCATTTACCACCGAGCTGCAGATCAATACCATGAATTATAAGATCGCGATTGCCACTTTGCCAACAACCGCTAATGGCAGCAAGCTGAATACGCATCTTGATGAAGCTCTTGCTATAAACGCGGAAATAGTAAAAACATACAGCCTGAAAAATAAGCCCGGACATATACGATTGCTCGCCTACCACAACAGGGCAAATATGGGCAATTACAGATTAACGATGAAGTACACGCCCCTCACTGATACCCCGGACATTACCGCGACAAGAGTATTCAGCCGCGACAAGAATGGTTTTGGTATCAATCTTGATCAGCAGTTAAATAATACCTTAGGCCTGTTCGCGCGCATTGGCTGGAACGATGGCAAAAATGAAACATGGTGCTTTACCGAGATAGACCGCAGCTATTCCATAGGCCTGAACTTTGATGGCAAGGGCTGGAAAAGAGATGGCGATAATGGGGGCATAGCGGTGGTGATGAATGGACTCTCGAAGGACCATCGCGATTACCTGGCAAGAGGTGGTAATGGTTTCATACTGGGCGACGGTGCACTTAACTATGCACCTGAAGCTGTTGCAGAACTGTACTACAATTTCAAGCCGGTGAAATTACCGATATGGATAACCGGCAACTACCAGTTTTGTATTAATCCCGGGTACAACAAAGACCGTGGTCCTCTGAGTGTGTTCTCAGTAAGGGTGCATGTGGCTATTTAGCAACTCAGAGCTTTGCTCAAAACGCGTCTGACCGCTGAAAGCGGTGCTGACGCTACCGTTTCCTGAAGTTCAAAGTAAAGGAAAGGAAGAGGCCAATGCATAGCGCTACGCCTAACCATAATACAGCCTCGAGTAACACGAGCGGCAAAGGCTCATTCATTACATTGTAAGGCAGATAGAATTCGAACCATGGTGTCATGATCATCCATTGCACCACGCCAAAGAATAAGCCTTTCCTTAGCCAGTTGCCTTTCAATTTATTATTCAGCAAAAGAAAAGCGCCGGACACAAAAAAGCCTACGATCGTCAGTCCCTTCCAAAGGATACTGCTATCCAGGGCCATCCTCGGCAAGGGCTCATATACCACAAATGATTTGATGAATTTATCACTTTGATATTGTGGGTTTGCCAATACTTTTTGCGCGCCTGTAGTAACAAAAAAGAATTGCATGGCATAATACCATACCCAGCCGCAGCCGGAGAATGCAATAAGTATACGCAATGCCTTTTTCACAAAGGCAATCTACAGTTAGTATCAAGAACAAAAATCCCCCGCAGTGCGGGGGATGTAAATATGCTCCAAACATTTTGTCTTAGGATTCGGTGGATGGCGTTTGCGGTTTTGCATCGCGATCCCTTCCCCTGTCCCTGTTACGATTCTGGTTATTTCCCTGCGGGCGTTGTTGCTGGTTGCCGCCACCTTGTGGCCTATCGCGTTGTGGGCGTTGTTGCCTGTTCTGGCCTTCCTGCTGCCCACCTTCACCTTGCTGGCGTTGAGGACGTTGTTGTTGCTTAGGTTGCTGGCCTTCCTGCCCACCTTCAGCCTGCTGTTGAGGGCGCTGTTGCCTTTGCGGACGTGCCTGCTGTTGCGGGCGCTGCTGCTGCGGACGTTGTTCTTTAGGCTGGCCTTCCTGTTGGTTGCCCTGTCCTCTTTCACGTTGTTGTCCACCACCCTGCGGCCTGTCGCGTTGCGGGCGTTGTTGCCTGTCGCCACCACTGCCTGCTGCCTGCTGTGGCCTGTTGCTATTGCCTTTGCCTTTTTTCTTCTTGTTACCTTTTTCAAGTGCTTTCAGGCTTATCTGGCCCACGTCATTCACAAAGCCCATATCCACCACCTTCAGGCCTGCCTTATTGCTGGCAGTTTCAAGTTCTACAGGTTGCAGTTCGTCGGCCTTGATGCCTTGCTTATTCTGCGCAAGTATTTCTTTTACTCTTACTATGCTCAGCGGGTATTGCTTGCTGCTATCGGAATAGCTGTACCACATGAGGCTCTTAAAAATGTCCCTTTTTTGCAGTGTAGCATTTCCTTTTACCGTCTGCAGTGTCTCTGCATGGTCGGGGAATATCCTCAGCGCGTCCATATAAGTATCCAGCTCATAGTTCAGGCAGCATTTCAGGCGCCCGCACTGGCCGGATAATTTGGTTTGGTTGATCGATAAGTTCTGGTAACGCGCGGCGGTGGTATTTACCGATTTGAAATCGGTAAGCCAGGTACTGCAACACAGCTCGCGGCCGCAGGAGCCTATGCCACCTACCTTGCCACTCTCCTGCCTTGCACCTATCTGGCGCATCTCAACCTTAACTTTAAACTCAGATGCATAAGCCTTTATCAGCTCGCGGAAATCGACGCGTGAATCGGCTGTATAGAAGAAGGTAGCCTTCTTGCCATCGGCCTGCATTTCCACCTCGCATATCTTCATATCCAGGTTGTAGCTTTTGGCCATAGCCCTTGCACGCACCATTATTTCAGGTTCGCGCTCTTTATGCTTATTATACAGTTGGAAGTCTTCGTCGGTAGCAAGACGGGTAACGCGTTTCAATGTAGCTACGTCGGCCACATTGTATTTTTTCAGTTGCAGTTTTACCAATTCCCCGGTCAGGCTCACCTGTCCAAGATCAAAACCACTGATACCCTCAACGGCTATCCATTCGCCCTTCTCCAGGATATTGTTGGTATTGTTCCGGAAAAAATCCTTCCTGCTTCCTTTATTAAACGTTACTTCTATTACCGGGTAAGGTTTTGCACTATCGTGCAGGGGTAAAGCGCTAAGCCAGTCGAAAACATTCATCCGGTTGCATCCACCGGTGCTACATCCTCCGTTTCCTTTACATCCTCCTGGTTTACCATCAGCGCCTGTCCCACAGTTGCCACATCCCATTTAGTTCTATTTATGTTGACAGCCGGAAACAAATCTCTATTCTATATTTACACGAGCAATTGGTACTCTGCTTGTAAAGCTATTTGCTCAAATCCTTGTTTACCTGCTTATTGTGAAAAAATATGTTATATCCTACAAAGTTAACTCTTTGTTCTGTATAATGTATGTCAGTCTTATAGATAATGCATGAAGCTGCGTTTTTGAATGCGCATTGCGTTCTATATAAAAAATTGTATCTGTAATGCTCTTTACCATGCGCTCTATCACCTCGAAGGGCAGGTTCATTTTTGCTATCTTTTGCACAAAGTCCGCCTCTTCCGGTGGCAATGCGGGTTTTATGTCCGGCATGTAGCGTACCCTGATGGCCTGTTCCAGTAATTGTATTACATATTGCAGAAAATTCTTCTGCTGTTCCCTGCCCGCTTTCGACCATTCCTCGGCAAATTTGGCTATGCCCGGGCCATTATTGGTGAAAATAACGTTGAACATCTGCTTCACACCGGGAAAAAGGTCATTCTCCGTATGCCGCACCAGCCTGAGGGCTTCGGCATAGCTGCCATTGGCCATATGGGCCACCTGCGCCGCCCTCCTGGGGTCGGTAGCCAGCCTTTCGGACAATGCTTGCGCTATGTCAGCCGCCGACAATGGCGAAAGTCGCAATAGCTGCGTGCGCGATAATATGGTGGGTAGTATATCCTCGGTGTTCTCTGCTACCAATATCAGTATCGTGTCAGCAGGCGGCTCTTCTATCAGTTTCAGCAATATATTCCCTTCTTTACCGAGGTACTCGGGCCGCCAGATAATATGTATTTTCTTGCCACCTTCGTACGATTTCAGGTAAAGGGTATCAATTATTTCCCTGCATTCTTCGGCTGTTATGTTCCCCTGCTTATTCTCTGCGTTTATGAACTGCAGCCAGTCGTAAGTACTGCCATAAGGCGTTTGAACGACAAACTCCCTAAACTCCTGCATATAGTACCGGCTCATGGCCTTAGTACCGGGCTTAGGTGGTATCGACGGGAAACTGATGTGCAGATCAGCATGCTCCAGCCTTGCCGTCCTGTGGCAGCTGGCGCATACTCCGCAAGCGTCCGTTGGGGTTTTATTCTCGCAAAATATGTACTGAGCCAAAGCCAGGGCCATAGGCAAGCCACCCGTACCCTCTGCACCCGCAAGCAAAAGCGCATGGGGCAAATGCCCGCTTTCCCACATCTTCAAGATACCTTCCTTTACAGGCTGTTGCCCTACTACATTGCTCAGTAACATTATTTCAAAAATAACGAGTACAGGGGGAAAAGTAAAAAGTAAAAAAGGAATGGGCCGCATATTTGTCCACATCTTCCATATTTATATTATTTTCACTCCATGAAACGCGCCTTCTCTATACTATTAATAATGCTATTGTCTTTCTCCGCCAGTCCTGCAAAGCTGCAAACGGACGACGAAGGCAAAGTCACTTACAGCAAGACCGTTGAGGTGCCGGACCGCAGTGCTGATGAGATATCGCTCTACGCAAGTTCTTTTGCCAAGAACAATAAAATGACGGACGTAACCATATCGCCCGATACCGTAGGCAAAATGGTTACAGCTAAGATCGCCTGGTTCCACAAAGGCAGTAAGGACGGGTGTATCGGTTCTATGCTTATTGAAGCGGAACTAAAAGTTGCCTGTCGCGACCATGGGGCAACGATCTTTATTACCAACTATACTTACAAACGTTACCCCTTCGGCTCGCAAACCACCAAACGCCTGCGCCCCGATAAAAGCCGCGAAGCCTGCGATTCCACCGGTACCATTGAGCAATTAATGGATTGTCCTCAGTGCAAAGGTTCACAGCGTAAGATCTATAAGAAGATCAAAAAGAGCGCCAAAGCTTTCCTCAGCGACTACAAAGACCAAATGAAAAACCCCGACGAGAATAAGGTGAACTGGTAAACAGCTCCAAAAGATGATATTCAAAGCGCCCTGCATCGGGCGCTTTTTTTATGCCCAAATATTTTGGTTAAAAATTTGGAAGTTCTGTTTCGCTATTCTACATTTGATATCAAATTGATATCAAAACGAATTTTATGGAAAAAGTAATCAAACCAATGAACGGCTATTTAGCCCTCTTTTTATCACTCATTTTATTGGGTGTTGCTATCTTCCTGTTTGCCAATGCGGGCGATAATCCCGTGATGGTTTTGCCGGGCGGTATCTGCGTGCTGGCCTGCTTCTTTATATGGAAGGGCCTCATGATCATACAGCCCAACCATGCCCGTGTGCTCAACTTCTTTGGTAAATATGTGGGCTCTGTAAAGGACAATGGCCTCTTCTTCGTGAACCCATTGTATAGCACCATACGGGTAACACTCAGGGTGCAGAACCTGGCCATCCCTACACTAAAGGTGAATGACAAAATGGGTAACCCGGTAGAGATAGCTGCCGTAGTAGTATGGCAGATAAAGGATACTTACAAGGCCGCTTACGAGGTAGCCGACTATATGGTGTACGTACGCAATGCCAGCGAGGCTGCCCTGCGTAACCTTGCCACAGGCTTTGCCTATGATAATATAGAAGACGAGAATGCCCTGCTCACCCTGCGCGATGGCGGCCAGAAGGTGAATGAATTATTAGAGCATGAGCTGAATGAACGCCTTGCCAATGCCGGCATAGTAGCGCCTGAAGCACGCATCAGCCACCTGGCATATGCCCAGGAGATAGCAGGTGCCATGCTGCAGCGCCAGCAGGCCACAGCCATAGTAGCCGCACGCTTCAAGATAGTGGAAGGTGCTGTGGGTATGGTGGAGATGGCACTGGAGATGCTGAGCCAAAAGCAGATAGTAGAGCTGGATGAGGAGAAGAAAGCCACCATGGTGAGCAACCTGCTCGTAGTACTCTGCGGCGAGCGCGGCGCACAACCGGTTCTTAATACAGGTACATTATATAACTAAGTGGACAGTGAGTAAGAAAAGCTTTGTACTGCGGATAGATGAAGAGACCTTCAAGGCCATTGAGAAATGGGCGGGGGATGAGTTTCGCAGTGTGAACGGACAACTGGAATACCTGATAGACAAGGCGCTTAAAGATGCCAAGCGCAAGCCGAAGAAAGACGAAAAAGAAGACAAAGCACCCGGGTAGCGTCAGTACGCCTTTGCGGCGTCAGATGCGGTAAGGGACCACATACTGAGTATGAATCAAAATGAGGGAGCCGCGCTAGATAGCGCGGCTCCTTCACTTTATATAATCTAGCGTACTTATGCTATTTCTACTTCAGCACCGGCTTCTACCAGTTTAGCGCGCAGTTCTTCTGCTTCGCCTTTGCTTATGCCTTCTTTCACGTTCTTAGGTGCGCCATCTACCAGTTCTTTAGCTTCTTTCAAGCCAAGGCCGGTAAGTTCTTTAACGATCTTCACAACGTTCAGTTTAGAAGCGCCTGCGCTCTTCAGTACTACGTTAAAAGATGTTTTTTCTTCAGCAGCAGCAGCACCTTCGCCACCACCTGCGCTCATTACTACGGCTGCAGCAGCTGGTTCGATACCATAATCTGCTTTTAATACGTCAGCCAGTTCCTGTACTTCTTTCACAGTAAGGCCAACCAGTGTTTCTGCTAATGATTTAACGTCTGCCATTTTATTATGTTTTAAAAATGTTGTTTAAAAATTGTTGTTGTTTATCGAGAGCTTGGAAGCCAATTTAGTTTGCAGTTTTCAATGGCATGCTGCCATTGCGGGCTGCGGCCCGGTTTATTCTGCTGCCGGCGCCTCAGGTGCCTTCAGGTGCGGCGGGTCCCTCAGCCTGTGGAGCTTCAGGAGCTGCTGCCTCGGGGGATGCAGTAGTTTCAGCAGCTGCAGGTGCTTCTGCTGTAGCGCCACCTTCGTGGTGATGCAGCATTGCAGCCAATACACGCTTGATGGGTGACTGCAGCAAGCCGATAACTTCGCCGATAAGCTCGTTCTTCGTCTTGATGTTCTTCAGTGCAGCCAGCTGGTTGTCACCTACGAATGCGTCGCTACCTATCAGTGCCGCTTTCAACACAGGTTTTTCGCCTTTGCTGTCTTTGCGGAACGAGCTGAGTATCACAGCGGGTTCTTTAGGCGAATCAGAGAACATCAGCGCGGTAACACCGTGCAGTGAATCATAAATGCCTGCATACTTATCATCATTCAGGCTTTCGAGTGCCTTTTTGATGAGGGTATTCTTAGCCACTGTCATCTCTACGTTCTTTTCGAAGCAGAGGCGACGCAGCTTGCTCACCTGTGCTACCGTAAGTGATTCGGTATTGGTGATGTAAAAATTTTCGTACTGAGAGAATTTCTCTTTCAGAACTGCTATTGCTTCAGTTTTTTGAGCAGGTGTCATGTTGTTAAATTTTGCCCTCCCGTCCTTTCCTGTTGAAAGGTGTTGTATTCCGGAAGGCGTGATTAAAAATTTATTGTCACATTCCTAAACCCCTTTGGGGGCAGGGGTTTATCCTACTGATTTTGTATCAATGTTCAAACCCGGGCTCATGGTCGATGCCATGCTGATGCCTTTCAGGTATATGCCTTTAGCTGTTGCGGGCTTCATGCGTATCAGCGTATTGATAAGCTCCTGCGCGTTCTCAGCTATTTTAGTTGGCTCAAAAGATACACGGCCGATGGAAGCATGTATAATACCGGCTTTGTCTATCTTGAAAGCTATTTTACCACCTTTTACGTCGTTCACCGCTGCGGCTACGTCGTTGGTTACAGTACCTGTTTTGGGGTTCGGCATCAGGTTACGTGGACCTAACACTTTACCAAGGCGGCCTATTTTAGGCATTACAGATGGTGTCGCTATGATCACATCTATATCTGTCCAGCCACCTTCGATCTTAGTTACAAATTCATCAAGGCCTACGAAATCGGCACCTGCTGCTTTTGCTTCTGCTTCTTTTTCAGGGCCGCAAAGCACGAGCACGCGCTTTGTTTTACCTGTACCGTGAGGCAGGCTCACTGTACCGCGTATAGCCTGGTCGGCCTTCTTAGGATCGACCCCAAGACGTATGTGCATATCTACTGAGCTATCGAACTTGGTGCAGTTAATATCCTTCACCACTTTAGCTGCGTCAGCCAGTGAGTATGTTTTTGTTTTATCAAGTTTAGCTTCTACAGCTTTTCTTTTTTTAGAGAGTGTTGCCATTCTGCAAGTTTTAATAAGGTGAAATCAATTAAGCCCAGGGAGCTGTTCCTTCTACGGTGAGGCCCATGCTGCGCGCAGTACCTGCTACCATTCTCATGGCGCTTTCTACTGTGAAGCAGTTGAGGTCAGCCATTTTGTCCTTGGCAATTTCTTCAACCTGCGGCCAGGTTACCTTGCCCACTTTGATACGGTTTGATTCCTTAGAGCCTTTCTGGATCTTGGAAGCTTCCATAAGCTGTATAGCAGCCGGAGGGGTTTTGATAACGAAGTCGAAAGACTTGTCGGCATAAACTGTGAGGAGTACGGGAAGTACTTTTCCCATTTTATCCTGGGTGCGCGCATTGAACTGCTTGCAAAACTCCATGATGTTGACGCCTTTAGAACCTAGTGCTGGTCCTATTGGTGGCGCCGGATTGGCCTGGCCGCCTTTTACTTGCAGCTTTACATAGCCTGTGATTTCTTTAGCCATTTAAACTTTTTTTGGTGTTAACGAATTGATTGTGTGGTTGCCCACTCAACTCTTCCAAATGCAATCTTAATAAGAGCAATATGAGAATTGGGATGCAAAGGTAAGGGAAATAATGTGATAATGTGCAAATTTGATAATGTGAAAATGAAAAAAAGTGATTAATGTGAAAATATGTAAATGTGGTAATGTGCCAATTGAAACTCTAGATACTAAGCTTAGTCCTATTTCCGGTTTACAGTTAAAAAGGGATATCCACATTGGAAATGGAGTAATTGATTGATAATCAAATGATTTTGAAAATCAGCACTTCCGATTTACTTCCGGTTTGCTTCCGATTCGTCCGGTTTGGTTCCGATGCATAAATTATGAAATTTCATTATTTCTCTTTTCCGGTTGGAGATAGTTATTTCCCTTTTTTAGAGGGATATATGGCTGAAAGGCTTGCCGGTATTGCCATATGCGTGTAAATAATTATTTCTTGCTACTTCCCTTTTTTGCAGAATGGTTTCCTGTTAGGAAATAACGCAAGGGAATAGGAAATAACTCTCGCAATAATATAAGGAAGCCTAGCCCCAGATATTGAACAATAAATAAAGAACTACTAGCCGCCCTACCCGCCTCCTGTTAAGGAAGAAAATGGTTAGCCAGTATGCAAGATACGACGGGGAGGCAGGCTAAGCCAAATTTTGGGGATAAGTTGATATAAAATTGAAATTGTTAATTTGACAGAGACAATTCAAATAGCCTTAAGAGCATCACCTGCCGGACAGAGTCCTTCATTCTATTTTATGACCTAATTCGTCCTGAAGATCGATATAAATAAATAGGGCAATTCTACCCCACGGCAATAAATTACAATTACAGTTAGATCAGCCTTTTCACTTTCAATTATAGCCTGAAAATATGATATTTGCGCAGCACCTGCCAAATACTCCATATGAAATACTCTATCAGACTTTTATGCTCTGCGTTACTGTTAGTTACAATTAGTTCTTCGGCACAAACCGATACAACATATATCGATAGAGATTGGAAACAAACCCAGAAAGCTAATGCTACTTACTACCGAACAGCAAAGAAACTACCAGACAATAGTTATGAGGTAGATGACCACTACATAAGTGGGCAGATACAAATGGTGGGCCATTATTCCACTTTAGTACCATTTGATGTGGATAGTGAAAGCAACCCCGCAAAAAACGGCCTTTTTACCTTTTACGATAAGGGATCAACAACCAAGACTGGTGAGGGGAAAATTGAAAAGGGACTGCACGAGGGAAAATGGCAAGACTTTTATGTAAATACCACACGAGTGAAAAGCGAATACTATTTAGAGCATAACGTAAAAGAGGGTAAAGCATTTGAATTCGATTCGCTGACGGGTAAAAAATATTTGGATGGCCAATATCATAAAGGTGAAAAAGCGGGCAAATGGACAGTTTATTACCATCCGTCGGGCAAGTTGAAAATGGAAGTGATATACGACCATAATCCCGGGAGCTGTAAAGTGTATTATGAGACGGGAGGCTTGAGCGCGACAGGCCTGTACTCAACAAATGCGACCCAGGAAGGCGAATGGAAATACTATGACACAACGGGCTTCCTAGCCGGCATTTATCAGTATAAAAACGATACGCTTGAAGGCACGTATACAATTTACAAAACAATTTCCAGAGACAAATTAGGCAATAAAAATCTGCAGGTAATTGATGGCCCTGATAAAAGGCTTGTTAGTTCTTTAAAAGAAAGAGGACAAATGAGCAATGGAAAGCTTACAGATACAATCAAATTTTTTGATCCGAGTACGGGCGAATTAACAGGGATAGAGCAGTTCAAGTATGGACTTAAAAATGGTATTTATATAGACTACGAGCATAAGCGTGTGAAGGATATCGGCTATTATGAGGCCGACTTAAAATCAGGCAAGTGCATAGACTATTTTTCGAATACTGATCAAATTTTTGTTGAGGTAAACTATCAAAATGGGAAACGCGAAGGCCTAGCATTGGAATACTATCCAAGCGGACAAAAGAAATATGAGGCAAATTTTAAGAACGGGCATAAAGATGGAACCTTAAAGACTTTTTACCATAATAATGCCCTAATGTCGAATGAAACTTATGAAATGGGTACACTTAAAGGGCCCGCAGTTTACTATGATTCCATAAGCGACAAAATAACATCCGAGGGTGCTTACTCCGATGGCAAAAAGAATGGCGAATGGAAATATTACAATAGTAAAGGTTTGCTTGAAACAATAAAAAATCATACGGATGGTCTTTTACACGGAGCGTGGACACGCTATAATACGAGTACAGGTAAAAAAGAAGCTGAAGGTTCTTTTAGTTACGACAGGAAGGACGGCTTGCTTAAATACTACTTCGCTGAGTCGGATAGCATAAGTTCGATGGAAACTTATAAAGATGGCATTTTGGATGGTTATTCAAAGAAATACTACCGACCCGGGAAAATCAAACAAGAAGGCAATTTCGAGGATGGTGTAAGGTTGGGAGCATGGAAATATTATTATACAAATGGAAAAATTTATCACTTAGAGTATCTTTTCAATAAAGGGCATAACAATACTGTAACAGGATATGATTCAATAACAGGCAAGAAAACACATGAAGTTCATTTTGTAGATAATAAAGAACAGGGAGAATATAGGTACTACCAGCGTGGTACAGACAGTATAATAGCTATAGAGAACTTTGATGCAGGAAAGCTGCAAGGGCATGCAATATATTATTATGCCCCAGGCAGAATAAAGAGGGAGGGAAATTATGTATTGAATAAAATGTCGGGGGAGTGGAATTATTACTACTATGATGGCAGTAAAAAATCGAGAGAAAACTATGCGGCCGGCACACTGACCGGGGAAGCAGAATATTATGATTCGCTAACCAAATACCCAACAAAAAAAGGCAATTATTTGGATAAAATATTAACCGGTGAATGGACCTATTATTACCCAAACAGTAACAAAGTGGCTGTAATAAAACACTACCGTAACGATACACTTGACGGAGCAACAATTGTTTTAGATACAATGGGGAAAACCCTATGTGAGGGCCAATATCACAATAATGAAAAGACAGGTGAGTGGCATGTATACTACGGGGGCAGCGATACGAAAAAGGTATGGCTCTCTGTAACTTTCAGCAAAGACATATTTGACGGAGCCCTGGATATCTACTACCCGAACGGGAAGAAGATGACAAGCCAGACCTACGTTAAAGGGTCAAAAAGTTCTGAACACTATTTTGATGAAGCGGGCAAGCCTTTGCAGGAGCCTGACCTGAAGCTGCGACTTGTACTGGAAAAGAGGTTAAAAGAAATTGAGAAATACACATCAGCGTACCCGGAATTAGGGCTTTAGTTGCAAATCCCACCAAGGAATAAATTGTGTTTTGATTTATAGTCACCCCGTCCTGACGCATTTAATGGAAGAAGTTTTTTTGTCTGGCTCAGTCCTCCCCTCTTTGAAAATAAAGAGGGGAGCTTTTGGCCGGCGCACTGTCGCCCTTCGACGGGGCTCAGGGTGACAACTGGGCTGCTGTGTTTTGACGTAGTAGTCACCCCGTCCTGAGCCTGTTAATGGAAGAAGTTTTTGTCTGGCTCAGTCCACCACTCTTTGAAAATAAAGAGGGGAGTTGAAAAAATGTCTACTTTGCTCCGCAAATAATTTAAGATGAAAGCTGCAGTAATGTATGAAAAGGGCATGCCTTTGGAACTGGTGGATATGCCGGAGCCGATGGCGGGTAATGAGGATGAGGTATTTGTGAGCGTTAAAGCTGTGGCGCTTAAACATTTTGATAAGGGCAGGGCCAGCGGCAGCCATTACTCGAGCGAGGCAGCAAAACCGGAAGGGAGGATACCGGGCGGTGATGGTGTATGTGTACCGGAGGATGGCACAAGGGTGTATGGTATGGGTGTAAGCGGTATGCTGGCTGAAAAGGCTACTATAGAAAAAGACCGAATGGTGGTACTGCCTGCGGGCATAGATGATGCTACTGCGGCGGCATTGCCCAATGCGGTGATAGGCTCGGCAATGGGCTTGCGGTTCAAAGCAAGGATACAGCCCGGGGATGTGGTGCTGATAAACGGGGCTACGGGCTTTACGGGGCGCGTGGCTGTGCAGGTAGCCAGGCACTATGGGGCAAGCAAGGTGATAGCCACGGGCAGGAATGAAAAATCGCTGCAGGAACTACTGGCCCTGGGTGCCAACGAGGTGATCTCTTTAAAGCAAGATGATGAGGAAATTATTAAGCAGATAAAAACAAGCCATGCTAACGAGCCTATCGATATTGTGATAGATTACCTGTGGGGGCATACTGCGGAACTGATATTGGGCTGCTTAAAAGGCAGGGGCAATTTTACACATAAGACTCGCTTTGTTTCGATAGGTGCTGTAACGGGCGATCTTATACAGCTTTCGGCAGAGAACCTAAGGAGTGTTGATATCGAACTCTCGGGCTCAGGGCTGGGTAGCTGGACGAAGGAGCAGGTGGGTAAATTGTTCAGGGAGATACTGCCAGAGATGTTTCAACTGGCCGCGGATGGTAAACTGAAGGTGGATGTAATTCCCGCTCAACTAAAAGATATAACAAAGCTGTGGGAGCTGGATGTGCCGGATGGGAGGAGGCTTGTGGTGATAATCTAGGCTAGCGCATAGTCGCCTACTGCAGAATTGATATTAGGCAATAGTAGCCTGAATTACGGTTACAGACCGGCGAAACTATTTAGACACGAGTTCGCTGAGCGGAGGCTGGTCTACAAACTCACGCCGTGGTAGCGCAGGAAAAAATACTGAGCAATGCGATACTGTTAGCTGTGGTGCATGTGCTGCCGGATGAAATCCTTCGTTCTTGGTTGATTTAAGATACACTTCGTTAATCTTAAACCAGTGGGGGGACTTAAACCTGTTTTGACTTAATTCTCAGGTCTACCAGGCTAAGGGAACAAATGCTGCCGGGCTCAGCCCTTCGTTCTATTGCTGATTTAAG
>APMI01009998.1_pt1 | contig 58210 bp, 31 predicted proteins | sample 667938 | NCBI WGS metagenome assembly APMI01 (sample SAMN01084076, study PRJNA167559) | wastewater metagenome | biome: Wastewater | place: Denmark: Ejby Moelle, Odense | collected 2011-11-28
TTCTTTGTCAAAATACTTGGAATTTGAAAAATAATACTAATTTTGCAGTCCCTATCAACAATGGTGTCGTAGCTCAGTTGGTAGAGCAACGGACTGAAAATCCGTGTGTCACTGGTTCAATTCCAGTCGACACCACCGAAGCGGAAGAAGAATTGGAACAAATTGTTCCAATTCTTCAACCAAATCAAGGGTTACAAGAGATCGGCGAAATCTTTTTTTAACCTTCCTTTCCAAAGTTTGCGGTAATTTTTTCCACCATTTTTCCACCACAAAAAATGATAAAAATTACCCATGAACAAAATCCACCTAAAATTTCATCTGCGTACTGATCGTAAAGCCTCTGATGGGCTATATCCTATTTACTTATACGCAAACATTAATGGCAAAAGAAAGCACTTTTCAATTAATCATTCAGTTTCTTTGAAAGCCTGGAATGAGAAAAATCAGGAAGTCAGTTCCACATTTACTAATTGGAGTACTATAAATAATGATATTGCACGCTATCGAGCAAAAGCAGAAAAAATTCGTATTTGCGCCGATGATGCAAATGAGTTGGTAAATATGTATGAATTTGAAAAAATCTTTCGCTCTGGAGCCAAAAATTTAAATGATATATTTAGTTATATCGAAGAAGATATCATACAATTTGGGAATACTTATGCCCCTGATACAATAAAAATGTACAAAAGTCAGGCACGGAAATTGAAAAAATTCAGACATGACTTACCATTTAATGAAATAACTCCATTTTTTTGGAAGCAATACGAGAGCCATCTTATAACACTTAATAATAATTCAAATACAAGGTGGAAAGCTTTTAGAACCATTAAAACATTTATCAATAAAGCAATTGAAGATGGGATATTAAAAACTGATCCTCTGAGGGGTGTTAGAGTTAGAAAACCTGAAGGACACCGGTTGTTTTTATCTCAGTCTGAACTAAAGGCCTTAGAAGTAAAATATGATGGATTTCTAACCTCCGACCTGAAAACCGTTCTGCAATATTTTCTTTTTTCATGTTATACTGGACTCCGCTTTACTGATATTAAAAATCTCAAATTCGCAAATATCCATTTTGAAAAAGGCAATAACCATATCTCTATTAAACAGCACAAAACAGATAAAGCTGTTCTAATACCAATTGGACAAAAAGCACAAAAATTTCTTCCTGTAAGGGGGTTACAGAGTCAATTGGTCTTTAATGTATATAGCAATCAGGCCACAAACAGGATTCTTAAAGACATAATGAAGTTAGCACAAATAAATAAATCCATTTCTTTTCATTGTGCTCGTCACACATTAGGGACGATCGCTCTTGAATTGAGTGGAGATATTGCCTCAGTAAGTAAACTATTAGGGCACTCTAAAATATCGACAACTCAGATTTATGCCAAAGTGTTAGAACAATCAAAGAGAAATGTCATCGGGCTGATGGATGCTATTTAGATTGCGCTTTAATATGTAACCCTTATTCATAACTAAGCTAACCCTCTGGCATTTACACGTTAATCCTTCGTATTTACACGTGAGTCTTCCGTATTTACACGTGAATTCTCCGTAATTACACGTAAATTACAAGTAAAACAGCGTGAAAACACGAAATAAATAAATCATTTTGAAAAATTCATTCAAAATCAGTTAATATTGGCTAATATTCAAAAAAGCCTGATACTTATTTTAGAAATCAATTTATCGGAAACTAAATACCATTAATTCGATCGTTCTTTTCCAAGTCACGCATAACATCTAAGGATTGCAGGTAAAGATGATATGTTTCATAAAACTTCTCCAAACCTAGCTTGTAAAATTCAAAGATTGAAATATTTTGGTGCTGGTAAATCATGGCATCATAATCGAAATACCTGAAATTATATAATAACTTAAGCCTGGCAAATGCATTCATTGCATTGACATTCCTCATTCTGCCTTCATTCCAGCACGGCAGACTGCAAATTGTCACATAAACTTTTCTGATATTATCAAGCCATATAGATAATTCTTCAACCATCTTTGTACCAGTGTACCCTCCCAGCCCTGCAATTAAGACATACCTGTGATTATCTCTGAAAAGATCTTTTATTTCTTCCGGCATAACAAGATTTTGTCTCATGTCGGGGAACAATGATCTCGGTTTCGATAGGTTGAAAGGATCATAGCGGGGTGGAGTAAATGAAATATGATTTATTCCTGGCGTTGTTTTGAATTCATCCAATTCCGTTATGCCTGTGTATTTCCCTTCAAGGCCTTTATCCATAAAAAACTGCAATACTTTACATCCACAACTGCCTAATCCGATAAAATGATTAGTTTTATTCGGTGATTTGTTGAATTCAAACTCATAACGAGAAATTCCAAGAGCACGCAATTCTGCATTCCATTCAACATTTAGCCTTTCATTGTTCATGATGCTGTTATTTAATATTGAGACAACGCCTTGAGATAAGCATCTTTTACTGCATCCACCAGACTTACTGGTTTAATAACTTTAACATATTCGCCATGGGATAGTATTTCCATCAGAAAATCATGGGTAACAACCAGGTTAAGTTTTATCAATACTTCTTCACTGTTATCTTCAAGGATAACCTGAGATTCGTGTAATGGAAGAGATTTTATATATTTTGCTTCATGCGGATCAAAGGATAAGAATATTTCCTGTGGTTGCTTTCCATTAGAGCTGATAATTCCGAAACAGTATTTGAAATGTTCGTTGACATTGAACTCTTTAAGGGAGTTGAATTTCCTTCGAGTAATATCAAGATTGGTTAGCCTATCCAAGGCAAAGCTTTTAACTTTATTATCCTTGAGGTCGTTTGCCAGAACATACCAGCGGTTTTGAAACTCTTTAAGCGCATAGGGTTCGGCAACCCTTTGCGATAATTCTTCTTCCCAGTATTTTTGGTAAGTGAACCTGATTTGAAACTGGTTCTTGGTTGCATGCAGCAAGCCATTGAGGTTTTCCGTGCCTTGCGGACGGCGTTTTTCAAAATGGATATGGTTGGAAAGACGGTCGGAAATGTTGAGCGCATTAAAAGTATCAAATGCTTCGAGAATCCGTTCAGTGGCTTCCGGATAATCATCAAAATCAATGCGGTATGCCATGATTGTTGAATCATGGACAATATCAATCTTGTAAATTGCTCTGATATCCTTTATATCCCTTTGGAAAGTCCGCTTTGAGATATTGAAATTATAGCCCTCAAATTCAGATTCCCGGGCAAGAAAATCTGATATCTCATTAAATGTTGCCGGCTGTTTCCGGAGTTTTTTAATGATAAGGTTGTAGCGGGATACGGCTTCTTGCTGGGACATGATTATCTACTGTTTGAAATATTATGCACACTTATTCCTTTTTCTTCTTATTAAATGGTAAAGATAGTGTCAGTGTACGACAAAAGAGGTCGCTAAATGAGTGTAAAATAAAAAAACCTGCTTCCGCAAGCAGGTGAAATTATGTTTGCCTCTAACTCTCTTGTTCTCTCTTGATTTATCTCCGATAGTAATAAGATTTTAATTTGGTATATGAGTAAATAATTTCCCAATGAATTCCAACCAGAGTCCACTTCAACTGAAAATGTTATTCATGATATGAAGCATTTTTTTTGATTTCCCAATCATAAATGCCACCTCTTGCAGCAAATTTTTGTAAATCATATCTAACACTTCCCAAAGCTGCGGCTATTCCGACCTCTAATATGGATTTACTATAATTGTAACGACCTGCAACATTATCAAAGAATCGGCCAGCAGGATCAACCATGGCATATGAGCCCTTTAATTGGGCGATTGTTTCAGGAACAAGGTTCGTGATTTCAGCCAATCCCTCGTGGTTGTTTACGAAAGAATAAAAGTCATTTTCTGAAATTTCTAGATCTGCAATATTGTTGTCATTCTGGCCGGATATTGGCAAGGCTTGTAATACTTTCCAGCGTTTGGGTTTGGCAAAACGAATGAACTCGTTCATGTCTTCAAAGCAGTTTCTACTATTAACCACTGTGTTAATTTTTAACCCATAGCCATATTGTTTCACCTTTTCTACCAATGACGAATAATATTCAACGGTTAAAGGGTTTTTGCCTGAGATTGCCCGACCAATGGTCAGGTTGGTATTAGGATTCAAACTGTCAATACTAAGAGTAATCCAATCCAGGTGACTTTTGTTGATTTGTAAAAATTCATCATTAAGTTTGCTGCCATTTGTTACAATCATTGTAGTCATAGTGGATTGCTTGGCAGTTTTGATTAATTCGGGTAACCAGGGACAAAGTGTAGGCTCGCCACCTGCAAAGGTGATTTTCTGAAAGCCAAAGCTGGCTAGTTTCTGTACTACCTGAATGGCATGATTTTTTGATAAATGCCCGGCAGGCAGAATACTTTGTTTTACATCCTGGAATGTTGCGAAGCAAAAGTTGCAACGCATGTTGCATGGTTCCCAAAGGTGGAAGTTGACAGATGGGATAAATTCACTTTTCATAATAAACCGATTTTAGGGTTGTCGCGCAGACAAATCGGCTATTATTTATTTAGAGCATATTTAATTCTTGAAAAGCATTTATTTGATCAATTCTTTTATTAAGATTTTGCCAAACTTTATCGACTTCTTGCTCATTTCGAATACCAAATTCCACAACTAAAACACTAGCCTCAAGAAAGTTTTTTCTTATGAATTCATCAAATGGATTTATGTCAATTGCCATTTTTAGGTATTGATAATAAAGATCCCAATTACTAACTTCTTTCCAGAAGCAACCATAGTTGTTATAAGATTTTGAATAATATGGGTCAATTCTAATAGCTGTTTCATAGGCAGTTTTTGCAGATTCCAAGTCTTTAAGTTCTGCATAACAGTCTCCCAGCATTATGTAAAAATCAACATTATTTTCATTTAGCTTGATAGCTTGATGAAGATATATTAGTGCTTCTGAAAAACAATTAAGATCAAATAAATCAATAGCCTGATTAAATAATTCTCGTGAGTTTGGTTCAACTACCAATGATAATGATCCTATAGTAATGTTTTTTTTAGTGATTGAAGGAGTAGGCAGGGAATCAAAAATTTCCCATTTCTCATTATCCTCAATCATATTAATTATCCTTTTCGGGTTTCTTTCTTCTTCCAAAATAATCATTAATTCAAACCAGCTTATTTTCAAATAACTTGTATCTCCCCACTCTATCCGGTAATGGTCTGATTCGAATGAGGTACTAACAATTAAAGGAAATATCGAAAGATCTGTGAATAAATCCTCTTTAATATTAAGTGCTTTTTTATATTTAGTAAAATTTAGTTCAATAAATCTGACCGCTTTATTAAGTTGTGAAGCACCTTTTAAAAACGCATTATTAAGTTCATTATGAGCATCTTTCAGTGCAATACGTATAGGAGCCAATTTTGCTTCAATAATAAATAAACACCCGTCTTTATATGCCAAAGCATCAATGTCACCTTCTTCTCCGGACTCACTATTTTTATATTTCTTATCATTGCCAAGGTTAGTATTGAATCCAGCACTGATAAATTGATTGCTTATCCGATCTTCAAATTTGTCCGAAAGTTCGTTACCCAGGATTCTATTCTTATTTTGGTTTAACAGATTATCAAACAAAAAAGTTAAGGGATTTGTATTTGCCATTACAGATGAAAAGACAAACAAATTATCACCATATTTTAAAAACGGTTTTGAGAATAAATTTGTTGATATTTGGAAGCGGTCAAAAATTTTCGCAGGGACGTTATTTGAGGAATAATTTTTATTGCTGATGAACAAATTAATAACGTCGGAGGAATTTTTGTTGTTATAAGTTTTGCTACTGTTCTCAGACAACCTATTATATGAATCATGCCGGAGCCACTGAATATCTCTTTTAGCGAGCAAGTTTTGATCCCAAACGTCTTTTATTGAATTGATATTTTTATTATTGGCTATAATATATTTTGCGAATAATGGCTTATTCCAACGAAAAAGGCAATTCCCTGCATACTCGCCAAAAAACTGACTTATTGAAAGACAACTTATTTCTTTATTATTAAGGATTATAACCTCATCCAAAAACGTGTTTAGCCAAGCCATTTCCCCTGAAAGCCGAGCTATGTTAACCTGATCTGCTTCAAATTGATTAATTGCCTTATCTTTTTGGACCTGTATTTCACCTTTTAACTTAGCATCATTAAAAACGACTTCTCCAACCAGAAGATAATAATCAAAGAAGAGTTTTATCTTAATATCAACATTATGCCAGTCCTTTAATTTCTCAATACTGACAGGCTTTAAATAAATTACCCCTTCATTAGAGATTTCCGGTTCATAATTCAGATCAAAGCAATATAACTGAATCACAGAATTGTTAAATATTATCCAGTTCTGAACCTGTCTTAACCATTCAAAACTTGGTAATTGTTTATGGTTTTCTTCGCTTTCTTTAACTTTAGCGAATGAAACAACATTAGATTTAAGTATGCTTTCCTTTGAAATTGAATCTTCAACCAGGAGAAGGTTATTTTTAGACAAATAATCAATTACAAAATTTAGTAACTCTGTATTAGTTTGCATTTGTCTTGAGTCAGCATTATCAGTATTAAGATCATACCAGATTGCTAACTCATTGAGAAGGTCTATAGGTTTTAAATCTGTTGAATTCAGAAAATCTGTTTTACTTTCAGCCTGTTTCCAAAAATCCCTTTCTACAAGCCGCAGTAACTTAAAGCACTTAAAATGTTTTTGCAAATAATCATTTGGATGATTTGCTAATATCTCTTCAAATAGAGAATACCATTTGTCTTTTAAAAATGATTTTGAAACCCTGATTGCTTTGATAAGGCAATTAGGTTGATTCTCTGCAAGAAAAGTAATCAATTTATGATTTTTTTCTTTATTGCAGCCAGCAATAAAAAAACTACTTAGAAAAAGGTAGGAGGTAGAAGAATTGAAAAAAACTAAGTAATACTTTGATTCAGACAAAGCAAACCAGAAGTCGGTTGAACAAAAATGTATTTTTTGTTTCTCCCTGCAATAAAAAATAAAATCTAGAAACCGCTCAAATGGCAATTTCTCTGCTTCGTTTAGACTAAATCGAATATTGCCCTCTTTAATTAAATTAAGAGCATTTGTGAAGGTTTCATTTGTTGTCATAATATTCAGTTGTTTTGTTGGACACGCAGTCTCAAACTTCTATTATGACACTGCAAATATAAAAAAACATTGCATTTAATCGCTAAAACTTATAAAGCAATTTTATTACAAATACCATTCCATTATATTATAGAAAATGAGATGCTTTAAGTGATGATTAGTTATATAAATAATGCCTAAAAGCATGTCCTAATACGATAATTTGCGCGCCAAAATTGGTTAAAATAAGAATTCTTACCCCAGGGATTGCAGCTAAAAAAATATTGAAGGGATAAAGAAGAAGTGAATAATGAAAAGTAAATAGTTTTTACCCTTACGTGACACCAGATAATTAGCGAAAACGAGAGAAAGAAATCTTTATATCAACCCGGCAAAAACTTGTTGGACAGTTCAATGGATTGTAGTAGAAATCCTTACCCAATGTTTGGCCTAGTATGTTCATGCAGAAAAGATTGCAGCAGAATGCCTGACCGGGATGATAAGAACGACAAAATGATTTACAAAAAAGCATTGTTATTAATAAGATCAAGGAATAAAATCAGCACTTATTATCTGAATTAAGTTGAGAAATAGCTAAGTTAAGTACAAATCTTTGCCAGAAATTTGATATAAACACGCAAAAGGATTTCCTTTGTTTAGAGATTAGCAATCAGGCACTTTTTACAAATCAGCCTACAAATGATAAATATCGTATAAAATTTAGACCGGGATGTCATCCCCCACTTCCTTGATTCAGGTAAAAGTGGTTATTTGTAAAACGCATTTAACAGGAATACTTTTTCTCCATTAATGATAGGGAATGCAAATAATCCAGAAAACTTAAGAAACTGATGCACGATGCGCGAAAAATTAAGAAATAAAAAATACCCGTATATGCATATTCACCTTGCTTTTAAATTACATAATACAATAAATGATTGATTATCAATTGTCATAAACATTTAAGATGAGTGGCAAAAAAACTACTTTATGAAACAGAAGTTAAAATATAAATTATTACAGAAGTATTAATATTGACAGATTTTATATTTTTGTGATTAAAGCAACGTCTAATAGCTGGACTCATTTATGACAAAAACAGTATAAACTTCATTTAAGAATATGACGATGAAGGATGCTGACACAAAATAACAAAATATCAAACTCTTAAGAACAATTCGATGCATCAACTTGCAAAAGAACTATTCATTGGTCCCAATTCTATTCATCAAATATAGATAAATTAATCGAATGTGGTTTAATTGAAAGTTGTTTTAATTCCCCAAGCCACTGTGTCGGAAACAAATAATTTCATAGGATACTATGTTAATCTGCATGGGGAGAGAATACAAAAGATAATATTTAATTTCAATGACTGAGATAGAATTTAGATCATTTATTTACGAAATAGAAAATTGGGGAAACATTCCTATCTCTTCTCAAAATTGTGGCATAGGATGTACGTTTTGCAAAGTAAATAAAGACCCTATACTTAGACGCTTTGCCAGAATACCGACAATAAGTTTGGAAGAGCTTTATAAAGGTTTTGAATTTATCAATGATACTCATAACTATGTCCGATTAGGAGCTGGCGTTTTTGTTGCTCCACATACAGACCCGTTCTTACACCCTCAAATTTATGATTTTATAAAGGCTACTTCTGAATATTTTCCTGGAAAAAGAATTCGAACCGTAACTACAGGAAGTTATATTGAAGAAACCAAGGTTGATTTTTTAAACTCAATCCCGAATTTTGGAATAGACCTTTCACTAATAACAATGCAAAGTCAAAGGGAATTTATCGTCCCTAATGCAACTCGAACAAGAATTGAATACTTACTTAGATATGCTCCATTAAAGAAGATTTCTTTGATGTTTACAGGTAGTTTTGAAGATTTGAAGGCTGATTTAGACATGTTACTGGATTTAGGATGGCATGATAAAGGACAAGAAATACTTGTTAGACGAATTGAACATACTGACTTATCACAAGGTGAACTATATAATATTTCTGAAAAAAGTATAAAGGCTTACCCAGAGTGTATTGCTTTTTTGAAAGAAAATTACCCAATGGTTAAATTTACAGTTCCTTATCTTTCATATGAATATCGAGGTGGAGATAATGAATACTTTATTGATGCAGATAATAGATTAGACAATATTACTCAATTAGGAAAAGAAAATAAGGATAAAAGAATTGATGTAATTATTGCAGAATCTGCTTTTAACTATTTTAGTTCAAGATTAAAAAGTGCACCTAATATTTCTACTCATTTTGTAAAAAACAAATTATACGGCGGTTCTGTAACTGTAGCAGGATTGTTAAACCACAGCGATATAAAATCACAATACTTTCCAAATACAAAGCCAGATATTATCATGCTGCCATATGAAATGTATGATACAGAAAACAAAGAAATTACAGGAGAATCAATAAGAGTATTAGAGAATTATTTTAAAGCATGTATATGGAAAGTATAAATTATTGGAGAATATTACGGGTACTGACCACAGATACATGCAATTTCGATTGTGTTTTCTGCCACAATGAAGGTCAAAAGGTTAAATCTACAAGAAAATTTCTTTCTTATAATGAATTTATAAAAATAGTCTTGGCACTAAAAGACAGGCCTATAAAAGAAATTCAGTTTAGTGGCGGTGAGCCATTCTTAAATCCAGAAACTATTAAAATGATTGAATGGACACACTTAAATACAGATTATGAAATTGGATGTGCAACTAATATGTCGCTACTAGATAAAACCTTACTTGAAAGATTGTCTAAAACAAGAATTTCTTTCAATATTCAGTACCCTTCATGCAATATGCAAGATTACAATAAGATAACCAGTTCATCCGAAGGAGATAGTATTCTTAATAAAATTATGCACCTCAAGAAATCAAATATAGAATTTAAACTCAATTTCGTTTGGATGAAAGAAGATATAAAACCATTATCTGATATTCTTGACTTCTGTTTAAAGAATAAATTTGATCTTAAAATACTTCCCTATATTTCTAAAAAAACCATTAAACACAGCCTATACAAGAAATTAGCATTAGATTACATTGTACCAAAAATAGGACAGCCAAAAGAAAAAACTGGCGGAGCTTTAAGATGGGAGATTTTAATTGGTAAAAATCCGTTTGTAATAAAATATGTCGATACACCCTGCTTTGATAAAAACTTTAAAAAATGTAAAGATTATGCAGAAATACGGTTATTACCAAACCTGGAATTGCAAACCTGCTTATTAAAGTCCAACAACATTAGTATTAATCACGATGAAATAAATTCCTTAGAAGACATTAGAAATAAAGTCGATTTAACATGGAAGAATTTTACAAGTTGCTAACAAATTATAATAATCGACTGCTTAATATTGAGCAACGACCTGATTGGCATTTAATTTATTGCAAATCTACAATGCCAATATACCTAAGAGTGTTGCTTAAGAGACTAGAAAACTTAGATAAAAATTTATCAATTATTGAAGTTGGAAGCGGATATGGTGATGTTGTAGCAATGTTAATTCATCTTGGTTTTAGAAACGTAACCGGCATAGAACGAGACCAATCAGCCTGCATAGCTGCAAATAAGAAAATTAAAGAATTATTTAAAACAAAAAAGCAATACATAAGGTGTGAAGATTATCCTGTAAAATTAAATTACTCCCCAGACATATATATTCAAATTAATAACGTTTATTCTGATTCAATCTTAACAAAAGATGAATATATGCTGAGGAACAAGGAATGGATTCAATATAATGGTAAGCCAGCATATACGTTTATTGAATTTATCGATGCATCATTTACACAAGATTTAAATCATTACCCAGCCTTAGTAAGACTTTCGAACGAGGACGTTGAGAAAATGTTTTATGATTACGAAATTACAGCTTTTAAAACATATGAGTATCCTAAAAATACGTCCTCGAAATGCCTATATGAAATTAGGGCAAAACTTATAAATTAACCACATTATTTGAAATCTGACAAAAAATTAACTGAATGAAGATTTATGCTGTATTAAGAGGATTTCCGGGATTAGGTAGAGTTATAGCCGGAGTTGAGCTACTAAGTCATTTTGAAAAAAAATATAATGCCTGTATCAAAATATCAACATATTTTCAAGGAGAAAGCTATATCAAATCTAAAGGTTATAATACTTCTGTTGTGGTTGATGAAAAAGATACAAGTAGTGTTGGCATCATTTCGGTGAGTAAGAGTGGTGAAAAGATAATTGAAGACATCCTATCTTTTAATCCGGATGTTATAATTATAGATGGTGAACCAATTTTATTGTATAATCTAAAAATTAGCTATCCAAAACTACAAATAGTTAGCTTATTAAACCCATTTGACATTAATAATCCTCATAACCTTAAAAGTAGCCAAGATTTTTTTACTTATATGTATTCCTATGCTGACTTATCAATTGTTCATGGACTATGGCGGGAAGAAAAACCTACTGATTTCAAGGAATACTTTTCAATTAACACAATTGTACGAGATTCAATTTCAACAATATCAATTTCTAATCTCTCAAATTCAATTGTTTGTTTACTCGGAGGCGGTTCGAAATCGGTAAACAGTGAATTTACATCAGGAACAATTGAGATCGCTAAACAAGTTATTGAAGTTGCCATCATTAATAAATATTTAAATTTTACGATTTATACTAGTGACGAGAATGTAAAAAATGAAATCTTAGTCTACATAAAATCAAGTAACTCTTCAATAAATAATATTTCAATAGTAGCAAGTCTTACTGATGAAAAAGTAATTTTTAGTCAAGCTAAACTGGTAATAGCAAGAGCAGGAAGAAATACTATAAGTGAATTACTTACAATGAACATGCCTTCAATTATAATTCCTACAAAAGCCAATTATAGAGGGTCAGAACAATTAAGCAATTGTGAAGAAATTGAAAGAAATAAATATCCTTTTATCAGAGCTCATTATTTAGAAACCGGCTCAACAGATTTGAATGATAAGATGTTGCAATTAATTAATTCAGCAGTATTTAAAAACAAGGACAACTTTAAACCAGGCAATAATAGTGCCGTAGAGATGATCATGAACACTATTAAGAATAATAAATCTGAGTATCTCCGCGAACTTGAAACAAAATTTAAGATTGACCTCAAACAAAACTAAATATGAATTGGCTTACTCAACCTGTAGGTGGAACGATAGAAGTAGAGATTACTTTTAAATGTAATCTGAAGTGTAGACATTGTAATCGTTTTTGTAACATCGAAAAGGATTACAATTTAACCCGTCAAAAGTTGGATATGAATATGGAACACATTTATTATTTGTGTAAAGAGATAATGCGTTTCCCAAAGCTGAGGTTTCACACTTTGAGAATAATTGGCGGAGAGCCTTTAATGTCTGATATACTAATAGAGACACTCAATGTTTTTAAAAACTTAGTTGTTGATGGTTTCATCCGCGACATTATTATTGTAACTAATGGAACTTTCAGAGCTGATGATGAATTAAAACCTTTTATAAAACTTCTACCTGAGAAATTAAATTCAATATACAGATCAAAAGGATATTTAACCAAGAAAGAGGTTTACGAAATAAAAAACATTAAACACAGAAATATTACGATAGTGCCAGCTGATCTTGGCTTAGATGGTAAATTATGTGACAGAGTATTATTATGTGGTATAAATTACTCTATTTATGGCTTTACTTTATGCGCCCCATGCTTAACCCCATTAATTTTATTCCCTGATAATCATGCTCAATTTCAGTATGAGATACCAGGATTTTTTGGTGATTTTATTTCTGGCGAATTTGAAAAAGAAGTATGCTCAAGGTGTTCATTTTGCGATATGCTTCCAGAAAATTCCATCATGCGGAATAACGATGGTTTTATTGGAAAAACATGGCAAGAGCAAATAGCTAAGAATTTGTTCTTTAAAAATGAACCTGATACTTCTTGGATTAATTTTATTGAAAAGGTTAAATGAAAGTAGTTAATTTATCAATAGATGCATCTACAATATGCCAGTTAAAATGTCCTGAATGTTCGAATACTAAAGGAATAATTAAAAATGGGATTATTGGTTCTGGTTATCTTAGGTTCTCAGATTTTATAGGACTTATTCAAGAAAATCCAGAAATTAAAAACATTGAGCTTTCTAATTGGGGAGAGATATTTTTAAACCCAGAGTTAGAAAACATATTGAAATATTCATATGAAAATGGAATTAAGCTGTCAGCTGGAAATGGAGTAAATTTCAATGATGTATCTGAGTCTGTAATTGAATCATTGGTTAAGTATCAATTTAGATATATCAATTTTTCAATAGATGGTGTATCTCAGGAAACCTATGGTATTTATAGAGTTAATGGAAAATACTCAAATGTGATTTCGAATATTAAAAAACTCAGTTTTTTTAAGGCTAAATATGAGAGTGACTTACCAAGGCTTTCTTGGCAGTTTATAATATTTGGACATAATGAACATGAAATTCAGGCGGCCAAGAAAATAAGCAAGAAATTAAATATGGTTTTTGTACCGAAGTTAAATTACTCAACTTTCGCACCCGTTATAAATACAACTCAGGTAAAAAAAGATACAGGTTTGTTAGCTGTGTCAAGGATTGAATACAAAGAACTTACAAAGAAAGACTATAAAAGACCATGTTGTCAGTTATGGTATTCTCCACAGGTTTCATGGGATGGAAAAGTTCTTGGATGTTGTGTCAATAAATGGAAGTCATTCGGAAATGCGTTTATAGTTGGATTAAAACCTGTTTTAGAAAATGAATTATACTTAAAGACATTAAACATTTTGAAAGGATTGAATACTATTGACAACTCGATTCCATGCTATTATTGTCCAACGTTTAAAAATATTGAAAGCAACCCTATCTCAGAGGAAGAATTAAGAACATATTCTAGTTATATTTCCCCAGCTGAACGGGATTCTATAAAGAAACAAAAATAAATTACTAGATTAGCTGTATTGTTACTTGTTTAAAAATGTATGTCTAGAAAAATTAAGAATTCAATAGTATTAATAACTGGAGGTGCCGGTTTTATAGGCTTAAACATGGTTGAATCTTTAGTTGATGAAGAGTTGAACAACAAAGTAATTATTTTAGATAATTTGTCTAATTCTAATTTGAAGAGATTATCATATTTCCGACAATATGAAAATGTTTCTTTAATTGAGGGAGATATCAGAGATATTTCAATATGTAGTTTTGCTTCAAGAAATGTTGATTATATTTTTCATTTTGCAGCTGTAAGCTCAGTAACTAATTCACTTTCTGATCCATTAAAAACTCATGAGATCAATGTTACTGGATTCTTAAATATTCTTATTGCAGCAAAGGAAAATAAAATTAAACGGGTCATATATGCTTCATCATCTTCTGCATATGGAAATGATGAAAGAATTCTAAAAAAAGAAGACAGTACAGGCACTCAACTTTCACCATATGCATTATCGAAATTCACAAATGAAATCTATGCAAAGTCATATTCACTTATATTTGGTATTGAAACAATAGGGTTACGATACTTTAATGTTTTTGGACCAGGTCAATGTATAAATAGTGATAATATTGCAATTATCCCTAAATTCATTAAGTGCTTTTTGACTAAGAGCGATATATACATAAATGGTGATGGATCTATTTCAAGAGATTTTACCTATGTAAAAAATATCGTTAGAATGAATCATCTTGCAGCAACATCAACAAAACCTGAAGCAATAGGTCAAATATTTAATACTGCACATGGATATAAAACTTCAATTCTTCAATTGCTTGAAATGATTAAAGATATTATGGTAGAAAATAATATCGATGTTGAAAACATAAAAATCAAATTTCAAAAAACTAGACCAGGAGATATTAAGGACACTCAAGCGGATATTTCAAAATCTAAAGATTTTTTAGGATACCAACCAGAGTTTACTTTAAATGAAGGATTGAAAGATACTATACAATGGTATTTAAAAGAACAACTGATAATTGAAAAGTATGAAAAATAGAATATTACTTAGTGCTCCTCACATGGGAGGAACTGAGAAAAAATACATAAATAAAGCTTTTCAGGAAAATTGGATTGCACCTGCTGGCCCAAATGTAATTGAATTTGAAAAAAAATTATGTGAATATACTGGAGCAAAATATTCAGCTGCTCTAAATTCAGGCACATCTGCTATCCATTTAGCATTAAAAATTATCGGAGTGGGTAAAGGTGATGAAGTATTATGTTCTTCTTTAACTTTTGTTGCTACTGCAAACCCAATAAAATATCTTGGAGCTATACCTGTTTTTATAGATTCTGAGAGCGAATCTATGAATATGGACCCATTTTATTTAGAAATAGCCATAAAAGAAAGAATCAGTAAGGGTAAAAAACCCAAAGCAATATTACTGGTTCATATCTGTGGAATGTGCGGAGATATTGATAAGATATTAAGAATTAGTGAAAGATTTAATATCCCTCTGATTGAAGATGCTGCAGAAGCATTAGGAAGTAAATATAAAGGTAAATATTTAGGGACATTTGGAGAAATAGGAATATATTCATTTAATGGTAATAAAATTATTACAACCTCCGGAGGGGGGGCATTAATATCAGATAATTCAGAACATGTAAAAAAAGCTGTTTTTTATTCCACACAAGCTAAAGAAAGAGCTGAATACTTTCAACATGAAGAGGAAGGATTTAACTATAGAATGAGTAATATATGTGCTGGAATTGGTATTGGCCAACTTGAAGTTATTGACAATCATCTTCAAAATCGCAGAAGTATAAATAAACTTTATAGAGAAACTTTTTCTGGAATTGAAGGTGTTAAAGTCGTTACTGAAAATAATGACACTTTCGCAAATTATTGGTTATCAACAGTAATTATTGATCAAAAAAGCTCGCCGTTAAATCGAGATGAGTTAAAGTCAGCATTAGCAAATGGAAATATTGAAAGCAGATTGTTGTGGAAACCTCTGCACTTGCAGCCATTATTCATGAATTGTTTGTTTTTTGGTAATGGTACTTCTGAATATTTATTTAGAAATAGTTTAAGTCTTCCTTCTGGCTCAATTATCACAGAAAAAGAAAAGGAAAGGATTAAAAATGTGTTACTTGATTATATCAATACTAAAGTTAATTAACTGATGGAAGTTGTTCTAGTTACTGGTGAGTATGGCAAAAATGGAGGTGGCTTATCATTAAGTTGTTTTTCATTTAAAGAAATGTTGACCAGATTTGGCATAAAAGTCTTTTTAGTCAGCTCAGTTTATAATAGAGATGATCATAAAGGGTTCTATTTAGATGATTTTTATATTGAAGAAGGAGGTTATAACAAAAATTTAACTAATCAACTAGCTTTTCAGGCCAAATTAAAAGAAGAAACTAAAAAATTTAAAAGGAATACGATATCATTTGTTATAGCTTTTGGAGGTAGCTCAAATGGAATTTTCGCCAATGAATTATCACAAAATATCAAATCAAAGCTCATTGTACTGACCAGAGGTAGCGATATCAATCTGTCTCTCTCTGATATATCATTAAGATATATGAATGAAATTATTTTCAATAATGCATGTAAAGTTATATCATTATCAAATGAGTTGTCTATTAACTCTCAAAAAATTTCAAATAATAAAAGTAGCAAATATGAAGTCATTCCATTACCAATTCATACTTGCAAAGAATTTAATTTAGATATACAGAATAAAGATAAGTTTATATTGGGTACTGGTGCAAAATCATTGAATGAAAAAAAAGGAGTTGGAAACCTCATCAAAATGCTCTATTTTTTAAATAAGAAAGATAATAGAAGAGAATATCATATGGAATTTGTTGGCCGGATTGATGATGATCTAAAATATAATTATAAGAAAATAATCTCCCGGTTTGAATTAGATACTTATATCACTTTTATAGGAGACTTATCAAGAGAAGATTTCATTTTTCAAATGAAAAAATGGGACTTTTATGTTCAGGGATCATTTTGCGAGGCATTTTCTAATTCTTTAATCGAATATTTTTCATTTGGCAAACCATTTATGGTCACTGATACTGGTTTTATTCCAGAAAACCTTGCGGGTATTGCAGATGATATAATTTTTAGTTCATTCAATCCTTCAGATATGGCACAAGATTTTATAAATCTGCTTGAAAAGCCAACTTTTAGCGATATATTTATAAAAGCATATCATCATTTATTTAATGTATGCTCTAATGAAAATATTGAAAAGAAATGGATGAACATTTTTAATTCACAGCATGTAATTAAAAAGACAAAACATTTTGGTGATTTTCGCAACATCTATGCTGTAATTCTACATGATATTAGTGAAACTTATCATTCAAATATAGATACTCCACAAAAGGTATTTGAAAGCTTTGTAGAAAAAATAGTTGAACATGATTACCATTTTTGTTCAGTAAAAGATTACCGCAACTTAAATGATAAGTCGAAGAACATTATTTGCACATTTGATGATGGATATATAGGAGTATTTGATTATGCTTTCCCTATTTTAAAAAAATATGGTTTTACAGCAACAGTCTTTGTGTGTACGGACTACATTGGAAAAGATAATTCATGGAATTTAAAAGATAAAACTGTGAGGAAACATATGAGCTTAGAAATGTTAAAGACACTTTATGATGAAGGTTGGGAAATTGGATCGCATGGATTAACCCATAGATCTTTACTGAGGTTAAATGATGATGAGCTTAAAAAGGAGCTTTCAAGTTCTAAATTAATACTCTCTCAATATTTTGGAGACATAAATAGTTATTCCTATCCGTATGGAGATGTGAATCAATTTTGTATGAATCATGTGAAAACCTATTATACACATGCATTTACTTTAAACCAAGGTGGATCTTTACAAGGGGTGGATGATTTACAAATAAGAAGATATTTCATTTCTGATTTCAATATTTTTTTTGATTAGAAGCAATTACCTAGAATAATGAATATATCGATAATCATTCCATTTTATAACTCGGAAGCATATATAGAAAGATGTTTTGAAAGTATATTTAACCAAGGTGTGGATGAATCAACTTTTGAAGTAATTTGTGTTGACGATTGTTCTACAGATTATAGCAGTGTAATTGTTAACAATTTTCAAAAGAAACACTCAAATATTCATTTGTATAATCATACAGAAAATAAAAAGCAGGGGGCTGCCCGAAATCATGGATTGTTTAGAGCAAAAGGTGAATTTATCTGGTTTATTGATGTTGACGACTTCATTGAAGATAATGTTTTAAAAACAATTATATTAAAACTTACCGAATATACTCCAGATATTCTGCAATTTAATTCATCCAAAGTAACACAAGATGGCACAAAACAGGAAGGTAATTTTTGGAGCGAAGAAATAATTGGCATTTCCGGAATTAAATATCTGGAAATGGAAATGAGAGAAAAATATTCTAAGCGGATAATAGCGGTTTGGTCTAAAATTTTCAGGAAGGATTTCTTAATTGGTAATAATCTGTACTTTAAAGAAGATATTTATTGGGAAGATGTCTCATATACGTTAAAAGCTTATATTACTGCCGAAAGCATCGTTTATCTCCCAATGAATGCATATAACTACGTTCTTACACAGGGCTCAGATATGAGAAGTAGTATTGACGGTCGAAAGTTTGCTGACTCAGTTAGATTTTGCATTGACGTTACAAATATTGTTCATCAAGATATTTCCAATGAATCTTTACGATTTTATATCATTCAGAACTATGTAGCAACCATTCTGAAATATAAAGCTAAAATAAGAGAATTGTCTTTGGATAATTATTCCGAATTTGAAATGATACTCGAAGGAATTGAGAATAAGGAAGTATTATCAAATTACATGTCAGAAGATGTGTATATGTGGCTGATGGATAGAAAAATACGCATGGAACTATACGGAGCTTAATAAGGGAAAGTTTAAATGAAAACCAAACTATTATATGTGCTATCTTCCACAGAAGGAGATACTTATTACGAAAGTGCTTTAATTTCTATCTTCTCTGCAATGCATGTAATGCCAAATTCAAGGATTACTTTATTGATTGATGATAAAACAGATTTGATTTTGGGAGATAGAGGTATGCAACTTATGCAGTATATTTCAGAAAAAGTTGTTGTGAATTTTGATAGCAGTATTTCTCAGGTGGTCAGGTCACGGTTATTAAAGACTAACATGAGAAATTATGTAAGGGATAATTTTTTATATATCGATTGTGATACATTAGTTGCTGATTCGCTTGATGGTATTGATAATATTGATGCCCCAGTTGCTGCAGTTTTAGATGGGCACACTACTTTAAGTAATCATCCTGTTATTGATGTTTTTATTGAGCAAAATAAATATTTTGGGTATCCTTTTAATGAAATTGATAAATATTTTAATTCAGGTGTTATCTTTTCTAAAGACTGCAATGAGGCTATTGATTTTTTTTCATCATGGCACGAAAATTACAAAAACGGATTACTGAAGGGCGTTTTCCAAGACCAACCATCACTTTCAAAAACAATTTATGAGTCTAAACTCAATATCCAAGAGTTGAATGGAGAATGGAATTGCCAGAGTAGATTGGGAGCAAAATATCTAAAAAATCTTAAGATTTTGCATTTTGTATCTAAACGCAATATGCCTATCTCGTTATTAGGTAACAAGAATTTTTTATTGAAGATAAAAAGAGAAGGTTTAACTACCGAGAATAAAGAAACCGTAAAAAACTATGAAAGTGCTTTTTATAGTCCTATGGGGATAGTAGTAAATGATGACTTACATTTTAACTTTTCACCATTGTATGAGGAAGTTAGAAAGTTTTATGTTTCAACTAACACACCATATCTGTTTAATATACAAGAGATTCATGATAATCTTTTTGAAAAAAGCATTAAAACCAGAATGGCAAAAACATTCTTTAAAATAAACAAAGTACTATTTCAAATTGAGGTTATGCTTATAAGAATTTTTAGTAAACCAAATCAAGGAGAATAAAGCAATGAATGCTTCTAATTTCATTTCAGAGCTATATACTGTCATTCTTGGAAGACTTTACCCTAAAATGCTTGCAGAGATTTTATATCGTAAAAAATTTAACAAGGACATAAATTGGAATAACCCTGTAAATTTAAATGAGAAAATAAACTGGCTTGCCTTTAATACTGATACAAGTCAATGGACAAGTTATACAGATAAGTACCTTGTGCGTGAGTATGTTAAACGTATTGGGTATGCCGGAATATTAACAAAATTGTTAGGAGTTTGGGATTCTCCTGACTCAATAGACTTCGAAATCCTTCCTGAAAAATTTGTTTTAAAATGTAACCATGATGCCGGAACTGTAATTGTTGTTGAAAATAAGAACAAAATAAATAAAAATGAGATTAGAAATAAGCTCAAGGTACATCTCAAATTACCTTTCGGCATAAAAACAGCAGAGCCCCACTACCTTAAGATTAAAAGAAAAATTATTGCAGAGGAATATATTATAAACAATGATCCAATTTCAGATTCTTTAATAGATTATAAATTCTGGTGTTTTAATGGTAAAGCATCTTATTGCCATGTCGTATATGATAAAAAAGTTTATAAAAATAAAAAGACAGATATTTACAGTTTACCAGACTGGAAACAGCAGGATAATAAGTTGAAAAATAAAACTTTTTATAAATCGTTACCAAAACCACAGAATTTAAATGAAATGATTGAAGTTGCTGAATCTTTATCAAATTCTTTTATGCAATGTAGAGTTGACCTATATTATTGCAACAATCAGATATATTTTGGTGAGTTAACTTTTACGGCAGCCTGTGGAAGAATTACTAATTATACTAATGATTTTCTTATTGAATTAGGTGAGAAAATTAATATCTAGTGAAAATTTAAACTTTATCATTTTTGAGAAAAAGTAGTTTCCTCAGGACTTTGTGGCCGAAATCATTATAGACTAATTTACAATTTAGAAGAGGCCTGTTGAATAGGTCATTTCTTGCCCCTATACCTAATACAGGACATTCCAATGCAAATTCAATTGTACTATTTTTAGATTGAATGAATAAGAATTCTATAACCGGATTTTCAAGTCCTACCCTAATCTTACCAGGTTCAAGTTTAAAAACATATGAAACTATAGATGGATTCGAAATTTGTTTATTTCTGAAAAAATGTAAAAAAGCATTCATCAGACTGTTATGCTGAAGTTTAACATTTTTGAAAAAGTCCGGATTTAGGCATGATTCAAATATAAAATCAGCTTTGTTAGGATCATTTAACAGTTCCTTAAATACATCAAATTTATAATCAATTTTGTAGTTATTAAACTCCCATTTCCAAATAATATCTGAAAAAAATGGATAATCCTCTAATTCAAAAATACTCACCATGCCAGAATAACCACCTGAATAATTTTTTTGGTGTGAAATTTCAAGTATTGGCTGAGAAAGGCTGTCTGTAGACTTTTCAAACCTCATTTTGAAATAATAGTATTCTGGTGTGGAATAATTATCTAAAACTGTTGCTAAAGAGTAAACTCCACTTTCGATTAATAAATATGTTTTACCAACTTCAACAAAATCCCACCCATTATTGTTTCCTCTTGCCATATAAGTTTAGCTAAATGACTAGTTTATTTGTTTGAAATAATTAGCTTAGTCGAATTAATTATGCAATAACTGCTAATTGAACTTATACTTTTCCTTCCTCAAAATGATAATTTGAGATTAATAAACTTGGAACAAAATCTAGAAATGCTTCTATAAATTGAAAAATTCAGATTTTATTCCTGTACCTGTAATCACTACCTTCTGTATAGCCCTTGTAATGGCTACATACATTAATGCACGTTCGGAGAGAAGGTATTCATCTTTCTGAGTGTTGTCAAATTCAACGTATGCCTGCGGCAGAAATGGCGCTGTGCGGTAATTGACATCGGCCAGAAAGACAACTTTGAACTCGAGGCCCTTCAGGCTGTGAAATGTAGAAAGCGGGATACCTTCCGGTGTTCCGCTTTGGGAGGTCAGATCATAATAAGGGAGATTGTTTTGGTGTAAAGCTGATTTTATTTCCCTAAGAGAATCTTTTAGCCTGGTTGCGATAGCTATTTCAGCATAAGAAAGCCCTCTACTGATGTTTTCTTTTATAGAATTAATTATGTATCCTAATTCTTCAGCTTTAGTACTAAAAAGTCCGTACTGCGGCTTTTCTCCATGAAATAAAGACAAATAGCCGTCGAGTTTTTCGGATTCTCCTTCGAAGTTGTCATAAGAGTACCCTTTTACTGTGCTGATAGCTAATCGCTTTATTTCTTCAGTCGTCCTGTAATTTATCCTCAACCGTTTGCTTCTGGTACCTCTTACGTTAATGCCTGCTGATGAAAAATTTATTTTTCGGTGGTAAATCCTTTGATACGGATCGCCTACCAAAAACAGGTCGTCATTCTTATCTTCAACAAGAGATCTAATAAAGCGCAACTCGATGTTGGAGAAGTCCTGGATTTCATCAACGATAACATTTGAAAAGGGTTTTACCTCCTGTGATGCATAATATAATGAAAGCTTGTTGAAGACTTCTGCTCTGTCTATAAATTGTTCCTCCTGCTTTTTACTGAGATATGCTTCAACTGCAGACCATACTTCCATGCGTTGTTTGCGGGTGATGGCTTTGCCACGACCTATGCGAGATTGATTGAAGTACTTCTCGGGAGTTAGTATAGCGTGATAAAGGATAACTTCCTGATATTCGGAATGCAAAAAAGTAGCATCAAACTGACAAAGAGTCTGTTCCAATACTTCATCCCAAAGTTCAAGACTTGATTTCGTATACGGAAAATCAAGAAAGCGTGACTCCTTAGAAACAATCCCAGTTTTAGAAGCTAGTTCACGAGCCAATGTATCAATATTTACAAGATGATAAAGAGATGAAGATATGCCCATTCCCTGAATGAGCTTACCCAGATTTGCGGTTAAAGCTGTTGTATAAGTTGCAAAAAGAACAGGCTGAGATGTAAGGATAGTTTTTTCAGTGGTCAGAAATTTTAAGCGGTGCAAGGCTGCAACTGTCTTGCCGGTGCCACCTCCTCCTGTAACTTTGATTGATCCTCTAAAACTGCTTTCAACAAGTTTGCGTTGTGAAGGATGCAGGAATATTTGCCATTTTTTTAATTCGCCATTGATCAGTTCTTCAAGTAAAGCATCCTCAACTTCAATAAAACTACGCTTGTTATTGATACTTTGAACCTGATCCGCAAGTAATCCGGATTTTACTTTACCTTCTTCAATCTCGAAAATAAGCTTATCGATATCTGCTCCATCAGCCAGATAGAAGAGGTTTTCGAATGCATCAACTGGCAAATTTTTTTCAACAGTATCCAAATCATTGAGGTTTTGGATATTCTTTACCAGAGAAAGTGAAACTGAAGGCACTCCTATGGCTAAAAGTTGTTCGTCAGTTAAATAATCATATAGAGAAGATGAAGGAACTGTAGTTGAAACAGGTAAAGGTGTTAATTTTTCATCAGGAGCCGTAAAAATCTGTACTGCCTGTGTATTCGGATTCCAAGTGATCATCTTATTCTGAGCCCATGCCATTGCTTCATCATGGGTGTCGACCCATAAGAGAAAATAATCATCACCTGATTCAGGAACCTTGATTATCGCCCTGTATTTATCGTCAATTCTGGCTGTTCGCAAGGATTGATCGATAAATGTTTTAATTGGTTCCAAGTGGATTGCGGCTGATCGGGAATTTTCACGGAATTTCTTTTGAAATTCCAACACTTTATTTTGTGTAGCCCGCGGAAGCTCTATGAATTTTTCAAAAAACCTGTCATATAGAAACAATCTCATAAGCCTATTAATTTTAAAGTAAATTCTTCGGGATTTATTATTTTGTAACCTGCTTTTTCAAAAGCTTCTTTATCCAGATCAGAGAGCGGTCTGATTGCGATTTTTGCTTCAGAAAAACCAATTGCTGCTTCGGCAACCAAGCCCTTATCGCTTTCAAGGAAAAAGCTACCTTCGTGGTTGAAATGAATGTTATTGCTTATTAACAGATTGACTAAAGGGTGTAGTTCAGGATCAAAATAATTCAGTAAATCTTCAGCCTCAATTGATTGGGCATCGACAGGAGCATCTTCTGAGCCCGTGCTAACAAATTTTATTTCACAGAATTCCTGAACCAGGTTATAAATGCGCCAAAGATGCTGCCATTCTTCTTTATTGAGACTAATACTATAATTCTCACTTAACTGGATGGCTGCCTTAAAATCCAAATCACGAAGCTTGATAAGGAGCCTGGCATTGTACAAACTGCTCTCACTGATGGCTTGTGAAAGGATATAGAAATCGCCCTTTGATTTATCCTCAACTTCCTTGTTTAAATTAATCGAATCAGCCATTGAGAGAATTGAATCAACTTCTTCATTGGTGAATGAAGGCTTTGCCAGAACTTCCTGGAATAAAGCTAAGAATAATGCAATTTTTGACTTGTTCTGATAATCCGGCAAAGGATTCATTAAGTGCCAAAGTAACCTATCCAACGAGTTTTTAGATTCAATTAATTCACTTTTAAAAGAATTCCAGTAAGGTATTCTTTGATAGGTTTGTATTGTGTTGCGAAATCGTGTACGATCCAGTGATAATGAATCTTTGCTTTCCTGGTCAAACAGCTCAAGATCATCCCAAGTTAGTGTCCAGGTTGTTTTATCAGAGGATTCGACAATAGCCATGCGCCTTCGCATATCGGTGAAAAAGCGTTGTTTTTCTTTTGATGCATGAAATGTGTATCCATCGAGGTAAATAGCTATACTTTTTACTGATTCTAAAAGTTCAGAGTCCTCATCAGGAAATCCGTCTTTTTGAATCCCAGTGCATGAAATGTAGAAATCGGAAACGGTCAAGTACCGGACACCCTGAGTAGCTCCAAGAGTTACCTGTGGACGGATGATGTAGCTATATTTATAGCCTTCATTAACAACTACCAATTTATAAGACAAAATCCCATCTTCAATAAACTCATTGAACTGCCAGCCTTCTGAACTTCTTTTTGAGGCTGTATTTCGCAAGCTACGAATGAAACGTTCTTCCAACTCACTTTCTTCGATTTTACCAGTACCAGAAAGAGCACTTAATCCATTATGAAGGATTTCCCAGGCTTCAGCATTCACAACCAATTTTTCAAAAAACTTCTCAGCCCGAGCACGGCTGAGTTCTTCACGCAAGTATTGGTTAGAATATGAAAAGATACAACGATAACAGCCATCCATTCCCTGATGTTGACAGGAACACTCCTTAATAGCTTTATAGGCTTCGCTTATAAGCCTGGTAAATTCTGCGGGGCTAAAGAGTTTGCCTAGATACCCTGTACCTCCCGGAATTTTATCATATAGGATCAAAAATCTATCAAATCGATTGTTTTGCTGATTAAACTCTGAATAGCTTATTATTCTGAGATGTTCCGGATTTCCTCTGTAATATTTTTTCAGTCCCAACTCAAGACCGGCTTTGAACATGTTAATAGTAGCATCGTTTTCAAATTCCTGAACCGGAAGCAAAACTTTCAGTACTTCAGTTTTAATATTCCTAAAAAGGAAGACTTCTTCAAAAACTTCGTCCGGTTTATCTTCATACTCATGTTCCTTATGTTTGCAATATCCATAATGGAATTTGATATCGCGAGCTTTAGGTGAGGATGTTGATTTACCACAATACCTACATGTCACAAAGCCAGAAGCCGGAATTTCCTCCAGCTGATTAATGGTTAGTTTTCGTGCATTGTAAGGATCAAGACGACCAAGGTTAACTTCAGTGATTTCGACTGATTTTACATATTCAATACCAAAAGGGATGTTTTTCATACCCCAGGCTCCTTGGAAAGTATTCTTGTCGAATTGAAGATGTGTTGAAATTATATAGTGGCTGTTCTCACGATCCTCACTGCTATCGTCGAGGATAGATTTATCCCTGACATTAACTGATTTCACTGAATTAAGCTTGACAAACTTATGTTCGTTGGAAACAGAAGCCCATGATGAGTGCCCGCATTTTGGGCACGTAGCTTCTGAAACCATCGGGTTATCAGCAATGTTATCGCAATTTGAACAAAACTTCTTAGTCAATAGAATTGACGGATCATTCCAGTCGAATGTATTAAGGCCAGAGATAGTGAGCTTGTTACCCTGTGTATAGAAATAGTTATCCGGTGCCAGTTCACGAATTGCAACTTCAGCAGAACGAACAATTTCGACCTGTTCATCTATTGGCGGGACATTACTTCCTTTAGCCTGGCTACCTCTCACCCATGCATTAAGTGTAACGCCAGTTTCAGGGAAAGCATAATTGGGAAGCAGCCCTGTATTGGTAAGATGCTCAAGTACTGAACGTTTATCAATTAGCCTTTTAAGACCCCAAAGTGCTTTCTTTTCGGCTTCAAGCTCTTTTCGTTCATCATCATTAACTCCCAGGTGCCTTTCTTTGATGATCTTATCAATGTCTTTCCTTTTGGTATCAATATTCCGATACTCTTCTTTCAACTTTTCGAAGACTTTCCTAAGCCTTAGATAAAAGCTTTCATTACTAAGGCTCAAAGCTATATTATTCAAAACATCAGGATTGACTTCTTTTTTTTCGTAGATAGAAGAGAAACGGGAAAGCAATACTTTCTCGTATGCTTTAATGAAGCTGATTATCCTGCTGATGAGAAAGCCCGATGAGCTTATGTCGGTATTGTAAATGCGGAGTGCAATAATCCGGCCCGGAATGGAATTTTCTTTTGGATTGGCAGATGACCAGGAATCGAGGCAGAACGCAAAGAAGTGGCGGAGAAGAATGTCTTTTGCTTCAAGGTAACAACCAGGAGTTGAGATATCGCCTTCCATCATTTCCTTAGGTTCCTGGAAATAAAAAAGATCGTGAACCTTATTCTGCACAAAACTTGTTATAAGAGCTGAGCCTGAACTACGGCCGGCACGGCCAATGCGCTGCAGGTAGTTTGATGTTAAAGGGGGAACGGAATTATTTATAGCTGTATTCAGTGTTCCAATATCAATACCCATTTCGAGTGTAGATGTTGCTACCAGAGCATTAAGGGAATTATAACGAGGCCTTTCCTTGAAATCTGTTTCAACCTTTTCGCGATCGGACCGACTCAATAGGCCGGTATGTTCGGATGCATAGATGCGGGGTGCCCTGACACGATTATAAACCAGTTGGTAATAGTTTAATGAAGTTTTATCCAAAGGAAGGTATTCGCCTGTACACCTGTAATTAAGGCATTTGGCTCCGGCAGTTATGGTATCGTTGAAGGCAACAGAAAGGACTGAAGAGCATTCGGAACAACCCAGATGTTTCACCCTATTTTGTACAAAAATTGATGATGGGGTGAGGCTGAAATTGTGATCGGCGCCTTCGGAACATTCATTCAAAACTCCCCTGGCACTTAGTTGTAAAAAAAGTTTTTCAAAGAAATCATTTAGAATCTGAGGGTATGATGGAACCATGATGAATGATTTCTTAAAATAAGCATGGAACCAATTGGCCGTTTGTGTATTTGTAGTGTCCAACAAACCTCGGGTATGCTGCGCTGAGGTAACTAATTTGGGAAACCTGGATTTCGGATGATACATTCTATTTAGAAAGTGCCTGTTGTCGCGCATCCAGTTCAGGTCCCATAATTTCAATCCTTCTTTACGATATTTTTCCAGGTATGGATGGTCTATACCTCCTCTTATCCTCATACGGTGAAGCATGCCACTAATGAAGGCAGGAAAATCCGTTTCCGAAATCATTCCAAGGTTATTCGCATCAAGCCAAGGCTTCAACTCACTAAAGATTTCTTTCAACTTTTCCTCGGAAAAAAGAATGGCAGAAGCCCCGGTTTTTTCCAGCGTTCGGCCAATGCCGGCATTAAAACCAAATTCAGAAGCAATCTCCCAGGAAACGCGAAAATCAAATTCATTGCAAAAGGCCGTAGTAAATCTGTGCGATACCGGTTCCCTGAAGTCGTAACGCAGGTTTGTTTTGCCACGGTAGTCCGAAGGAAAGAACCGGTAATAAAAGGCTTCAGGATCATTTTCGCCTGACTCACCAGGCATTTGCTTCCAGTAGCTAATGAACTCTTTTTGAAGCTCATCAATTGAGACCGGCCTATTCAATTCATTCAGAACCCTCTGAAGCGATGATCGGAATGTAAACCGGTAATTACGAGCCTCGATAAAGCCAGCCTGATGTGCAGCATCCTGCACACTGTTGGTGAAAGCAAGAACTTTTCGGTATTTTTCATCACGACTATCTAGATCAGATGCTAGAATCTGGCTTACTGTTATTGATGAAAGTGTAGCTACACGGGTGCCTATAATGCTTACTGTATTTTCAGTATTACATTCAGGGCAGACATGACGGGCTCTGCTGTTGTGCAGTTTGCGAACAGCAATTATTTTTACTTTGTTTTCTCCTTTGGTATCATGAATTGAGAGATCGAGCCTGTTAATGTACCTATCGGTTAATGAATCAGTTGGTTCGTACTCATCAATAGGCTTATGGGCTTCAGTTCCTGAATTAACAAAATAGATGTTTTTATGATTGCTGAAGAAATGATCATAAATAGCGGGTAAATCCTGTTCAAAACTATTGCGGTTATCGTTCTTCAATCCAAGCCATCCGCTTGCCCCACATTCGCGGCAAAACCATGGCGGCAAACCTTTTGCCTGATTCTTACCTGCAATTTTGTCTTTCCAGCTAAAAACAGGATCTGTACCTACTTCGCGCAAGAGACCCCTCAGTTCCCTTATCCAAATTTGTATCTGGAGATAAAGAAAAGGGAATTTCTTAGCACCTGCCATTTTTGCTTCAGCAATGAGTGCAAGCAAGGAATTAAGTACCTCTTCGCGGGGATTGATGCCTGAATCTGTGAATCTTTCAGGAAGTTTACGGAATTCAACATTTCCATCAGCCAGTTTTTCAATCAGATCCTGAATTGAAATGATCCCAACAGATGTCAGTTGCAGAATATCTTTGGTGATTTTAAACTTTTTAAGTTCAATACCCAGTGAAACGTCGTCAATAAATTCGGGGATCTGCCATAATTTTTTCTGCCGGCGGATATAATCGGCATAATTTTCGTTTTCTCCCATCCGGCTTTCAGTGATGCCGGCCAGCCTGGGAATGAAAATTTCAAGTTCACTATCAGGCAAAGGGAAAAACTCATCCACGGAGAGACGCTTTTCAGAAATGATTGCATCTTCGCCAAAGGTTTCTCCAAATACAGTCTGTGCGTATTCGCTAAGAAGCTGTTTTGCGCTATCGCCTGAACCGATTGTAGCGGAAGTTCCTATCGGGCATAAATGGTCTTTTGGGATATCTAATTTGAGCTTCAGACGGCGAATGAGGTTTGCCACATCCGTTCCTTGTGCCCCGTCGTAGGTGTGAAGTTCATCGAGAACGAGGAATTTGAGTAGCGAAGGATCACCGAGATTGTATGACCAAAGATTATGGAACCGGTTTTGCATAAGCCCATAATCGAGCATCTTGAAGTTGGTAAGCAGGATGTCGGGGGGGCTATCAACAATGGAATCGCGGTTCTCAATGATGTTAGCAGGACCCATATCTTTAGGGAACTTTGCCTTGTTCTTGCCTTCTCCGATAAACAGACCGGCCGTTATTTTCCCTTTGAGGCGTTCATCACCCCAAATGGTTTCGGCCAAACGTTTTGCCTGATCCGTGGCCAGGGCATTCATGGGATAGAGGATGATAACCTTAATGCCCGGGCGATGGCGTTGAAGAAAGCAATAATCAAGAACAGGAAACAGGAAGGCTTCTGTTTTACCTGATGAGGTACCGGTGGTTACGAGTGTTGGCTGTGGTTCATGATCATTGCGGGTTGTAAGCCGTCTGAAAGATTTAATCTGATGGTCGTAAGGCGGAAAAGCCGGTGTTATTTCCAAGGGAATATCTTCATCGGCAGATTGAACTACAAAAGGCAATCTCAATGAAATATATGGACCTTTGAAAAGCCCGTTTTGCTCATCGTTCACAAAACGCAGGAATGCTTCGTTGACTTCCCTCTCTTTGAAACTGAAGGTTGCTTTCAGGTACTCAATGATGGAGTATTTTATTTCGTATGCTTGCTGAAGAGGGAGCATGATTAATGGCTTTCTACTAAAAAGGATTTAAAAATATCAGTAACATCCATACATGAATGCAAGAAATTAAGTGTTTCAGTTGATACAGAACTCAATAGCCGGATATGTTCGTATGTCACTAGGAGAGTTCCCATGCGAGATCTGCTCGTAGCCACATTGAACAGATTATCATCAAGATCAAATCCCGGATTATCGAGAGGCATATAATGCATAGTTAGATCTGTAGTCAATCCCTGAATTTTATGAATCGTATTGATTGTCATACGTGAGTAGTCAGTTGACAATTTGCTATACTGTTCATAATATGCAGATTCAATTTTTATATAAGGAGACAATAAAGCAACTTCCAAACTTTTATCACTTTTCATAAGGTCATTGGCAATTTTGCACAATAATTTTATAATATCTTCTTCTAAAAATCCTATTCTTGATGAATGCAATCGGACAATAGACACTCCTCCATTGGACTGGAATAGATTAGAATATTTTGAATGTAAAGATATCTCACCTTCCAAGTCAGAAATAGAAGACAACTTATTATCATAATAGAGACCTGTAAGCTTAGCAGCAACAGATGTTAATCTCCTTGTTTTAGTCAAACGATAAGAAAGATCACTATTGTTAAAAGCCAGTGTTTTCAATCCATCTATTATGCCATTGATCTTTATATGAATCTTGAGCGCTTGATCTCTTCTAATTACTACGGGCATTAATTGTTTATGGTCGCCAATTACCAAAACCTTTTTGGCTATAGAACTAAACATTGCAATTGTTGCCAGATAAGATTGTGAAGCCTCCTCAATAATCAGTAAATCAAACCTTTTGCTTCCTTCTATGATCTCAGAATGAAATTGTGATAGCTTGTAGTATGTGGTTAGCAATAATTCACCATTTATTGGTGAAAAACTTTTGACATTCTGTATTAAAGGCAGCTTTTTTAATTCATCATTCGAAAGGTTTGTTTTATATACCTTTTTCTGCCCAATAGCTTTATCTAACCCTTTCTTTTCAGCAATTTCAATCAATGCACGATTTGTCAATGCTGTTACTGCTACAGCATAATTTTGTGCCAGGAAATACCCACTAAGTTGTGCTGCCAAGTATGATTTCCCTGTACCAGGAGGCCCCTGAATAATTGTAGTATAATTATTACGTATAAGGTCAACTACATCCTGGAGTATTTCTGCATCATTATCAATATTGATAGGATGCCATGAATGTTCTTTCTTATCAACATCCAGGTTTAAAATTGAATCTTCCCCATTGGCTTCAACAAATTCTTTCAATTTCAACAGATAATCGATAGGAGGATCTGTTTCAGCAATAACTATAAGCGGATGGTGTTGTTTTGACAGGAAATTCTCTTTTAAATTTAAAAGAAGTTCAGAATCAAAACCATTTACTGCTATATAGGACCAATCTGAATGGTTTGATTTTAGGTAGTATTGGGTATAAATATCTGTATTCCTTCCAGAAAGTCGAGGTGATTGAGACTCCCTGAAGGTTGTATAATTAAAATTCCAATTTGATGAATCCTGAGGTGCGTCACTGCCGACAAGACATAATAGATAAGGTTGTTTCATACGAGGCACAACGCCTGCTTTAAACCTTAAAATAACATTTCCCTGTTCTTCCTGCACTCCCCAGATACGTCCCACAAAAAGCCTTTTTTCCTGCATCAGGATTCGCATAGGAGATTTGGCATATCTCTCCCATTCATCTTCAAGCACCTGAATCTGCCATTCGTAAAATTCAATATGTTTATCTTGTGGAATAACCATAAGTTAATCTATTGTTTCATCTCCTAAATTAATATTTCCAGAATCATCATTCTCTTCCTTTTTCCTGATTTTTTCAAAGATAGACTTATAGACATTATTTTCACCTACCCTTATGACTAACCGGATGCTACTTTTATCAAAATTACCATCCAAAATAGAGTCTATAGTATCCGGATTTGATGATGCCTCTATTCTGAAAATCTGATAGTCCGCTTTCTTGTCTTCGAGAATCTCTGTTCTGGTTTTGCAAAGACGGCAATCATTATTTTTATTACCTGTAAGAATGTAAAGATAGGTATTCGAGTCGGCCAATTCTTCCCATGTTGATGCCCGTAAATATAATAAGCCTGTTTTAGCAGAACGACATTTCACTGTTATTTCATTTGATGCTGTTTTTGATTGGCCATGAGGATAAACCGGAAATAATTGAGCGAATTTTTGAGTAGAATGAATATTTGCTTCTGCATCGCTAACTTGATAGCCCTGATCATGCAGATATATCAAAGCTTTAATCATTGATACCAGGTTCAGATCTTTATGATATCCACGTGGAATTTCGTCCCCGAAAAGCCGCATAAGAGCCTGTTGTTCAGACTCACTATACTCAATGGCATATTTTGAGCGGTTTTTCTTTTTTTCATATTCTGTTTTTCTTTCATCAAGTTGAAATCTAATTGGGTCAGGCAGCATACCTTTTAGTGAGTATGGAATATAATACTCCTCATCAGCCGACACATAAAAGATTTCATTGACTTTTTCCCTATTCCCTTCTGTTAAAGTATTCAGAATAAAATCATTGTAATAAATGTTATAAGGCAATAGATTTCCTTCATAAATTCTAATTTTATAAATATCCTTTTGAGCCCATTCAGAATAAAATGGTTCATTAAAAGGAGACGAATTTTTGAGTAAATTCTTTTCATCCGGTTTCTTAACAGGAGATGTATTGATGATTTTTAGTTCAGTTATGTATTTTTGTGGAATTACATCATCAATTATCTGTTTCGAATTACTTAACAAATATTTGAGAATTTCATTCTTAAAATCACCCCAGCCAGAATGCATGAAATGATATTCAGCTAATGGATCAAACACTTTTAAGGAATAAATACAACGGTCTTCAGAATATTCCGTAATTACAGGAATTAATAAATCCTTCAAGAGTACCGACTTTGAAGCAAGCCTTTCATACAAAGGCTTTAGAAATAAGGATTCAAGTATAAAGCCTGGACTGACTTTCTGTTCATTCAACCAATGAATAGTATTTTTAACTAAAATATCATTATCCAGATTACTGAGATATTTCGTGAATTCATCCTTATTTTTATCAATCAATGATTTACGAAGCTTGATAACAAAGCTTTCATGCCCGTTAAACCCAATATTGTTTAAGAAGTTTAACTTTTTGTCACTCTCACTAGCATTAACCCAGTTATTTAACCACCAAGGAATTCTTTCCATTAGCAAAGAGTAATCCGCATCCAGTACAATATTCCCCGGGGTAAAACCGGTTAAAGTGAATGATTTTACAAAGAATAAATAATTCTTTTGGAAACAGAGATCGAGGAACTCAATTAATGACTTTTCATATAGACTCTGATCTTTTTCCCAGAAATACTTCGCAAAACCGATTTTATTTCCAAATATATTAGGTTGGTTTGTTTCTTCGAAGAATAACCAAAGAAATAAAACCTGTGCTGGTTTAAGATATTCAATTGAGGATGCATGAATCTCATCAAAAATTTTCCGATGTTTTTTATTAGAAAGTTTGAAGAGTTTGCGTAAGTCCGTTTTATTGTGATCAGGAAATGCTTCAACTATAGAAGTGACAGATGAAGTTTGATCTTGATATCCTGGTAATATTGAAGAAAGACTGAGCTCATATTTACACTCTATCTCTTGTCTTTTAATCTGGAAAAATACATCATCGGAAATATTTCTCGATGAAATGGAATTTTCGTCAATGCTAATATTGGGAATTACTAAATCAAAATATGCTTCATCTGCTTTACCCAATTCCAGTACGATATCAATTATTTTATGTTCGTGTGATTCTTTATTGTAGATTACACCCGATGTAAGATTGATGTTACCAAGCTTCTCAATGAAAAGTTTTTTGATCTCGGGTGTAACTTTACCATGGATGAACAGAACAAATGATATTGATGGCCGTCCCTTATCTAAAATAAACTTAATAAGGTCACTCCCTTCGAGCAGGCCGACACCCTTTAAACCTTCGATGTATAATTCAACCGGCAGGGGTGAAAGAATGCCTGATACATCATCACTTGCGGTGATTGTCTTATTCAATGCATCATCCGGGCTATAATACTGAACAAGATCCCCTGAAAGACACATTACATAATTGCTATCAGCCGATTTAGTAAATCGACATTTTTTAAAAAAATCTTTTTCTGACTTAGCAAGTATCCAATCAAGAAAATCTTTTAATGCTCCCAAACTAAAAGTACCGGACCTGTTGATCAATGTGGAAGCAGCGTCGTGTTTGCAGCCCAGGGAAAACAATTTGACGAAGGGCAAAGATGCGAAATGGGGCAAGATACAATCAGAACAATACTCTAATATAAGTTTTATAGATCCATATTTATCGATGCCGAGATCATAAAAACTTTCGGGGCAATAGACCATAGCAGGCAACTGAAATGTATTTGTTTTTGGCACGAAAAGCCAAGGGATTCCAGTATAAGTGATATTATCATTTTCTAGAATATCCGAATGAGCTTGTTTCAATAAAGTATAAAATGATAAAACTTCATCTTCTTTAAGCCCCGCTGTGACTTCTCCAAAAAGTTGAAGATTGCAGAATACCTCTGTAAAAAGTTTATCCTTCTGAACAAGGTATTTAGAGAATTCGGAACTAAGCTCTTTCTCCTCTTGGTGATCAATTACTAATTTATCAAGCCAGGATGGCAGTTCTTCACATTGATTGGAAATCAGCTGAGCAAGTGGCCGGAGTGATTGACCTTCGATTTTAGATTTGAAAAGCGGGAGGGTTTTAGCATATGCTGTTTCACCCACCTGCGTCAGTGTTTTAACAAAAGTAAGCAATTCATTTTTCTCAGATGGAGTCAATAAACCAAGTTTTTGGTTCATTGATATTCTTTCATATATTTTCAGGTCTTTGTTCAAATAAGATTCTACCTGATTGGTATAGGTAGCAAGATGAACAAATTCATCAATATAAAATTCAGATAGCATGTAACCCAATTTCTTTAATATTGGCTCTATCCCTTTTGTTTTCTGGGTTTTAAAGAGGAAATCCTCCTTTACTATTGCCTGATTGAACGATGATACGTTATTACTTATTATTAATAAAGGCATATCAAATAACCATGAGTTAGAAATTTCATTGATTTTGATAAACCCGTCCAACCATTTTAAGTATGAGGCATAACTCTTTTGATCAACTCTTAGTAAAGTATCTGCAAGGAAATTTTTGTTCTCAACCTCCTCAAGGAGAGCAATCAACTGTTTTGAAGTGAACTTTTCAATATCCAGGTATTCCAGACCTAGTTTTGATTGGTCCAGAACTTTAAGAGGCAGTCTTTTATTTAAGTGTACAATTTCTTCAAACAAATTTATCCCAGGACCACCCAAAAGTGTGAACAGGCCTGTTTCATCAAGGATAATTTCGCTGCATTTTCTTAGATTACCTTTTGTGTCAAGGATAAAAGCAAGGGATGTAACTGCTTTCTTTAAGCCATTATTGAAGTATCTATTAGCTGAACCCTGTTCAATATTATCCTCCGGTAAAAGATCATCGGGCAATAAACTGAGATAGGAAGCTGCATATTTATTCAGCACCTTCCCATCTTTTAAATAAGTAGCCATTCCAAGTTCTGAAATCCATTCAATACATTTGAACCCTATCTGATACAGTAGAAAATGGTTCCATTTATTTTCAATCTGGATAAACTCCCGGTCAGTTTTACAAACAAAATCAGCATTAACCAGAAATGGGAAGCCAAACCTTTTATCAGAGGTAGGCAAGTAATTAAATAATATTGATTCTTCTTTTTGAAGATTTACAATATGACTTCTATCAAGCTTTGCGGCAAATGAGATTGCTGTCTGATCAAGGTGAGCTATTTTTTCAGGAATATTATCCAAAGGTTTTCCATCAAGATCATTGAATACAACTTTTTTATCCTTAATCGTTCTTTGGAAACCGAGGCCTGAATCCCTAAAATCATCATTTGTGATTTTAGTGTCAAAATCTTTTTTAATGTAAGATGCAAGCTCTATTTCACCATCATACACCACCATATTACCGTACCTATTTTTAATAGATATATTTAGTTGGTTAGTATATCCAGAATCTTCAATTTGATGATATTTAAAGCTCTTTGTATTACGAAGAAACAGCATAAAGCGGGGTTCTTGCAGCAATTCCTTGATCATTCTGTTATAATCCTTATCCTTATCGCAAAGGACAGCCTCACCAACCTCAAGAGCTATCGCCACCTGATGATTATCAAAGAAAGGAGTTTCCATTAGTTCAGGAGGAGCGTTTTTACGGGTTACCCACAGTGGTTTTATTTGCCATGGAATATTCTCAATATTTAGATAATCATTCTCTTTCCCCCGATACTCTTTTTCAAATTTTTGTTTTGAATCTGGATTCAAACTTTCATAATACCCTTTATACAATTGCCAAAAATCTTTATAGATGGGCTCCAGTTTATCGAATTTGAAAAAATAGTCAGCAGATTTAATAAATACCCTATATGAATCAGTGAAGACAGATTTAAAACCAATTCCCTTATAACCAGTCTTGGTAATATCCACAGCCTTCGTACTTTTCGCAGCATCACAGATCGCTTTAACATCATTGCGATCGAAGAATTTTCCATTATGTAAGAAAAGAAGGAAGTTCTTAAGTAGAAATATTTCTATATTAACTTCGTTCCTGCCGAAAGGCATATCATCAGCATTTTGAATTAATTCAAAAATGAAACGTTTAGTATGAGTATAAAGCTCCAGTTCATTTAGCCTGAGTTGTCCTGCGATGGTTGAGGCATCATCAGGTGTATGTCCTTTTTTGTAAAACCATGTTCTAATGAAAGCTTCTGCTGGGATATGATCATTTTCGGCAATAATTGGAACTTGTTCGTCATGGATCAAAAGGAACGGATTTGACTTTTCTCTTCTAAGATCTATACCAGCTAATTTGGTACTTACTCTGTAATAATCACCAACAGATACTTCATCACTCAATCTTACCCTAATTGAAACAGCCCGTTTTTCAACAGGTGAAGGGTAAAATATAGTTCTGTCATTGACAACAGGTTTAGTAATATATCCATAACCAAGTTCGGAAGGATGTGTAGACAAATCTAACCGACCTACAAATGACAACTTGTCGGTATGCCAAATTTTTTTCAGCGTTAACTCTAATTCATCTGTTGTTTTAATAAAAAGATCTTCCATAGTGATTGAACGTGCTAGATTTTCATATAAAGTATGCCAGTTTCGATATTGCCAAATCATTATTGGCAGATGATTTATTAAAATCTTTCATAGTGATATTTATCCCCCAAAGCTCTAATATATTTAATATTGAAATTAGATGTTTGGATGAATTTAATTAATCTTTGAAAGTAATTGTGAAACAAATATATTTTCAGATCATCTGATATTATTGAATCTATAAATTCCCTTAAATCTTCTTGGGATGAATGGAACCCCCAATTTTCAGATGCTACTCGGATAATCGTCCTTGGCTTTGCTTTTATCAATTCTTCTGGTAAATTCTCTCGAAGTGCAAATGTCCCTGCAAGTATTATGTCTGCTTTCTCAAACCTGTTTGTCAGACCACTATACTTTTTTAAATCTTTTATCCCGGCAAATATTATTGCTCTTTCATTACTTTCAAGTTCGGTTAGAGTTCGATTGTTTAAGGGATATAATCTCTGTGACTCGACAGGATTAGATTTTGATTTTCCAAAAATTTTCAAATACACTGAGTCTCTGAATTCATCTTGATGCAATACAATTGGCTCAATTATAAATTTCAACGATTGCATTAGACTTGGAGAAACCAAAAGTTTTACCGATTTTAAATTATCATCTTGCTGCGTAATGTTAAAAACTTTGAGATATGCATATATGGAATTTTCAGGTTGGTTACTAAAAAATATTATGTTTCGTCTATTTACATTTTTGGAAAAGGCGGAAAGAATAGATTCAGGTGTATCCTCTTCTTCTATAAAATGTTTTCTACCTATCATTGCTCCATCTAACAAAACATAATTTTTCTTGGTTTTATTCCTGATAATAAATTCTCTCAGATCTGATCTTGAATCTGAAAATCCATTTTTTAAACATATGTCACCTAAATAGAAAAAGGAAATACCATTTGAGTCAGTTATAACAAATCCAATTGAACCAGGTGAATGATAAATGGGAATGAATTTGATTTTCAAGTTGTCTTGTAATATAATATCTTCTTTGAAATCAATGTGATATATATTGTTATAATTTTTCGTGTTTGGGATTAAATCCTTTTTAAAATTCAAGAATGACGCAGACAGCTTGGAACAAATTGTGGGTAATGCATTATCATTATTTTCAATTGTTCTGGCAAATCCTTCAGAATGATCACTATGAGTATGAGTTAGGAAGAAGCCTTTATAATCAGATTTATTAACTCCTTTATATCCAAAATCAAAAAGATATTTACCCTTAGTTCCGCAGAGTTCAAATGAAACACCATCTAAGTCACTATTAGAAATTGGATTAAAACCTAATAAACAACCAATTGATTCTATAGAATTATTGTTATTAAGACGTTTAATGTTTGCAATTCGAAAATTTGCTCTTTCACCCATTACAAGAGGATACCATCCAGTATTTTGAGTAATTTCCTCTCTTTCTTCAAAAAATATTTGTCTCGCTTTTATTGAAGGGGAAGTGTTAAAGATTGCCACTCGCATAGTATGGCTAAACTTTTTATCATCAAATGACGTGTCTATAAAGTCATGAAATCGTATCCATTGAATTTCTTTAAAATCTCCACTATACTTCTCCATCAAATAATCAATAAATTCATTATGACTAAGTGGAGTCCCATTAAACTTATTAAGTTCAATTATAGCTCTTTGTTTAGGTCCAAAGAATGGGCTATTTGTCACTTCAAAAAGAAGTCCTGATCTATGTTTTATTGTTTTAGTCATAATACGCTTGCCAAACTATAGTTTTAATTTATAAGATTTTCTTCATGAAGTCTGCCATTTTGCTCTATTATTTACAATAATTACCATTTTTATCTTGTTAGACTAATTGAAATGGCAAGTTGAGGAATTATAATTGCCTAGTTTTGAGAAATGAAATTAAGAATTTTATCGATGGCTTTCCCCGATGTTATCCCCGACGTTTATGACTGAACCGCAAATCCATTTAATGTATTCATCTCTCCAGGATTCTTTCCACTCTAAATGTTGGTTTTCAGCACTCATAGCAAGAATAATTTCATTTCACCAATTTATAAATAAAATCCACAGCCACCTCAATCCTGTCCTGTTTATTAGTCTCTTTAAGCCAATATCCCTCCTTACCGTCCAATATCACCAGATTCATATTTGCAATTTTATCTGCAGTTAAAATGAAACCTTTAGGCAATACAATTTTCCAACCTTCTTGCTCACTGAAAAGTCTAACCTGATTCTTAAGTGTAATGGGGCTCAAATAATCATATTGTCCATAGCAGTCGCGAATATCACAGATATTTTCATCGTTTATCATTGAAACCACAGTCCTCACATAAGGATTAATATGATAACCGAGCAAGGTTGTTTTGTTAAGATGCCTTACCATAAATTCATCATCCGGCCAAGCAAAAAGGTTATTATCATTTAGCATCTGCGGATACTTAATAAAATAATAAAACCAATCCCTTTCCTGATAAGAAGCCAAACACAAGTCAATCATTGATTGAAGTTTTTTAGTAACATCATTTCCAGGAACCAGACTATATGCATCCAGGAACTTTGGCAGAACCTCATTTATCCTGTCTCCATTATCTCCGGTCATTGATAAAATAGTATACCATTTATTCCCATTCCCGAAATATTCCCTGGGACCGAGAGCACAATTGCCTATATTAATTGTGTAATCGTCAATGGTTAACATGGCCCTGATAACAAGATTGTTATAAGTTGTTTCCATGTTTTCGGGCCAGATTTCGTAAACTGAGGAAGCATAATCCGATAAGTTTGTCTGATTTGTACTGATTCCAAAATTATGCACTGAACCTTTTAGCAGGTAATGGTCTTCAAGTTTGTGCACAGCATCTTTGATACCAGGATCTTTTAATATTATTCCTGCTTTTTCAACTTCAGTCTTCAGAGGCTCATTAAATGATGGCATTGAAACAGCAGTGTTTAACAGAGCATAAACATCTATTTGGTTATTAAATAGAAGTGCTAGTTCTGTTAATCTTTTATGTAATTCGTTGTAGCGCAAGTCTGGAATAAATTCTGCATTTTTCCTTTGCCTGACTCTGAGTACAAGGTTTCTGACAACTCTTATCCGATCTGATAAATCCTGATCTGCTTTATCCTTCCCCGTTTTTATCATGTATTTGAGGATAAAAAAGAATAGAATTTTCTCTTTTTGTTCGAACCCGATTCCGGTTTTACATTTGAGAAACAAATCTATGTTGTCATCAAAAAGTGCAACTTTGCTTTCTTCATAACCGCTCTTAGTAAATATGGTAGCAAAGAAACTCCCAGTTGATTTTACCTTGGTTAACAGATCAAGCGCATCGAACAAGAATTTTAGATTTTCCTTAATAGAATATACTCTTCCAATTGTTTCAAAGTCAAGTTTTGAGATATTTTCAACTTCCTTTTCATCAAATTGATTTTGAGAATGGTATAACATTTCAGTAATGAACCTAAAAAATCTAATAAACGGTTCATCTATTAAGTCATTCTCTTTATAATCCCAAAAGAACTCTGTCCAGCTCCCATCAATTTTTTTTGCAAATTCCATTTTTAATTCGGGATGCTTTTTTTCAACAAGCTTTTCAAATCTAGCCTTGAAGTGTTCAAATTCGGTCAATTCCTTACCACGGGCATTCATTCGAATATAAAGCTTATCAGATAACCCGAATTTTTCAATTTCTATAAACTGAAAGCTAATAACCGGATTATTAAAATCTACAAGCTTTTTGAATAAACCAGTTGTATTGTAAAACTTAAAATGAATTGCATCGAGCATGTTAAGCATTGCATGGATAGTCGGATCCTTTTTCCACCATGAGTAAAACCATGGCTGGTCCTTAATGACCTCACTTAATTTCTTATCCTTTAAAGGTAAAACAACTTTATGTTTTGCTATTTCATTACAAAACTCTCTGGATGATATTCGGGTTTCATAGGTAAACTTTCTAAAAGTTGAGTTCACCATATCAAATTCACCATCCTTTATAGCCAGATACCAATGAAGTAAAAGCAGCGTTGTAAGCCTTTGCTGACCATCCAGCGGAATAAACTTATTGTTTTCGAGACTTCCATATACAAAATCAAAATCAAGAGGTGGATTTTCACCAGACAGGGATAGAAAGATACTATCAAGTATGTTTTTCCTGATGGAATTTACCTTTTCGTTATCTTGTCCCTGAACATAATCGCGCTGAATTATCGGGATTTCAACAGATTTAATATTATCGTCGTTGGTCAGTAACTGCCAGAATGTATATTTTTTTCCTTCCATATTATGCCTCCGTTTCTGTTGCCTGATTATTAGTTGTTATGAATGGTTCAAGTGTTTTGGTAATTTCTTCAAGATAGAGCCTCCGATCTTCCAGGGTCCATCTATAAAGATCTTTGGCAGAGCGGTTATAATATTTCAGGAAAACATTGCGGGTACAAACCGGTATAAAAACACCGGCGAGGTCTCGTTCTATGATTATGTTCCTTTTTACATCAAAGGTTGAGCAATTCAACGAACTATTAGTATCTTTATCGAGCAAGGCCATGTTTTGTATGCCATGTATATTGTCACCTGCAGTATCTTCCTTAAATGCATTCAGGACCTTCAATGATAGTTCATTGAAATCATTCTGAGTTACGGATGTCAGTTTTCCATTTATCTCCGAAATTAAATCAATATACTTGTCAGGGTCGATTCTCTCCATGCTCTTTATGTGTTCGGTCAACCACGATACCCATTGATCTTTTGTTGTGAGTCCCTCAGAATGCTGGGCATGAATATGCTCCAGGCTCCATGTGAATTTCTTTTTACTGTTATTGCCTTTGAACCTATAAAACGGGAAACGACGATTAGAATCCTTGCTTTTCAATTCTGTAAGTACATTGAACAGTAAGAGAACCTTAACCAGCATTTTGTAATTATCCTCATAACTTAGTTGGGTAATATCACATTTTATTAATGAACGAATCTTATTATCGAGTTTTAATTGGAACTCGGATTTGGTGACGTTTTCTGCAAGAGCCAGTATTTCGGGAATGCTAACGTCCATTGCAATCAGATATCCAATAAAATTATTCAGTTTAGGATCAGCAAACCATTCTTCAAAGGTTTGAAAATGTTTTTTTACCTCAGCCCAGATCTCTTCAATCAGTTCATTCTTTGGTTTACCATTTGCTTTGAACAAATTATTAAAATGGCGAAAAGTATAATATTCATCTTTTGAGCTTTGTTTCTTAGCCATCAAATCAAAAATTAACTCAATGCGTGAGGATGATGCAGCAGGGCTATTGCTGAGGAAAAACCAGAATTCCTGGCTCTGGAGTGCATACTCCATGCGGTCCCATTCACCGGCAATTTCGAGTTGCCGGAGTTGGGTTTTCTTTGAATCCTGACCCCCGAAATTCTCACTGCTCAGAAATAAGGCTCTGATCAGTTCTGCATTGGTAAGCGCAATTTTGCCACTATTCAGTCTGGTGAAAATATCCACAGGATCAGCGTCACCCCTGTTTAACTCATACCAAATAATCTTGGTTAACTTCCCTAAGGCAATGCTAAATTCTTCTTTAATTGTGCCTTCCGAATCTTCCTCTTCCTTTTTTTCGAACCATTCCTTTACAGTTTGGTAGGCTGTATTTATATAAAAATAATCTATTTTGTCCTCTTCAATCCCTTTGCTTAGATTCATAAGTGCCTCTTTACTCTTCTCCCTTGTAGCGAATTCTATTGAGAACTTTTTCTTGCCCAGGTAGGTAAGTATAATGAAAATGGTTGTTAATCGCTGCTGACCGTCAATCAATTCCCATTTGTCGCCGCTTTTAGTTACGACAACCGGCTGAAGACAATAGAACTCTCCTACCGGATTTTTTTTATGGGTATCTTCACTAAACTCCCAGATGTCCTGTAACAAGTCCTTAACCTGTAAATCTGTCCACCGATAACCTCTTTGATAATCGGGTATAATGAAACTCTCCTTGATAATTTCATTAATGCTTTTTAATGTGATGCTGCTTTCTGTCATACTTCAACTTTTAAAACTCAACAACTTGAAAAATTAATTAGGATTATACTCATTCAATAACTTATTCTGGATTGCTTTGCCTTTCATCTTGGATTCTCTGAAACCTGTGATCAGTAATGTTTTGTTTCTAAGATACTTTGGACTTCAAATTTTATAAAATGTCTGTAAGGAATTTTTTAGAATATTCACTGACAGCCTTGTCCAATATGAATCTTAAGCTGCTAAATACATCAGCTGGTAAAGGTTTAATCGTGAAGTTCCCTTTCTTATCTTGATATCTGTGTGCATTGAAGATGATATTCACTTGTTTCCCATCATCAGAAAAATTGATATTTCTTTTTGAGGTTGAGAAAGGAAAAAAATCTTCATTTATTGACACAATAATAGATTCCGCATCACCGAATTTATCTTCATATTCTATTAACAGACCATGGAAATGAAAAGCATATGGAGCTTCCTTTAAAAAGCCTTCTCCAATTATGTAGTTGATTTTTCTCATTCTATTCAGTATTTATTTTTTATTAAATAACTCTTATACAGTTCTAAATCAAACAAATATAAAGATCAAGTAGCATCTATTTTGACCAAATTTCAGATTCAAATTTTAAACCCTAACAACTTGAAAATTACCCCCCAATAACATCTCTTTGTTTGCTGCTAATGTAGGAACTGAAATAAACAGCCTATTCTTTGCTCTACTGACAGCAACGTAATTTATCCTCTGCTCTTCACCTGCAGATGAAATATCATTGAGATTTGGATTTAGAATAAAGTCCAGGTCATTCTCTTCTTGTAATACTAACAATACATTATCAAATTCATCGCCTTTTGCTTTATGAACTGTTTTATGATAACTCATATCTTCTGGAATATTTATACACAAGGCAAGTTCCTGATATGTATGACCATCATAAAAAGTTTTAGCTGCACCATTTCTTAGATCCGAAATTTCATTCTTTATTTCAGATTTAACAATAGTAAAAAAATGATATAGTGAATCATCCTTATAGCTATCATATTTGGAAAGAAGGGTTGCAATATGCTTTAATGACACTCTTTTACTTCTGTTGGGGTCATCCTTAAATTTAAACTCTCTTGCCATTTCTTTAATCGCATCTTTGAATTTATTCTCTCTGGCAAATTCAACGCTTTTAATACATGCGATTACTAGTTTACTCCTGTATTTATTACCTGAGCCTGGTTTATCAGATTCAAGCAGTTCCTCAATAAGTTTTGAATTTAAGGTAACTCCTCCCATCTCTTTTTTCATGGCATTAGATGTAATATTAGTTCTTGATAAAGAATAGATTAACTCATCTCTGCATTCAGATTTTGCTTTTATTAGCGCTGAACTCATACCACCAACCAGTATCATTGGTTGAACAGAAGCACAATTCCGGAATGGGTTTTGAACAATGTCTGTTCTCAATTGATTTAATAAAGCAACTATTTCATTGGTACTTCTCCTATTATCGGACATCACGTAGTCAATAATACCAGGTAAATTGAAATTGTGAAATTGTGAAGGATCAGCTCCCTGGAATCCATAAATTGACTGCGCTTTGTCACCAATAATCCCAACAACAGCCTCATTTTGGGCAATGAACTTAAGTATCTCAATTTGTATTGGGTTACTATCCTGAAATTCGTCTACAAAAAAGTAAGGGAACTTAGCCCGCAATACAACTAAAACAAAAGGGAATTTTTTAATTATTTGATAACTAAAGAATAGAACATCATCATGGTGCACAGCTCCTCTCTCCCATGTCATTTTTTTATATTCAAGATACGAATCATTTCTAATTGGGTATCCATTAGCTCTGTGAGGATAGTCTGTTTTGGGTACTAATTCCCCGGAAGCATCAAACCTCCATCTTAAATCTTTAAATGCAGTAACTACTTTATTATCTTCAGTTATCCTTGTTTGGCCTGTACGTATTTTCCATTCATTCAAAAAACCATAGTTAGAAAATACAATATCATCATGTCCGTCCATTTCTATGATGTTTAATCCAAAATCTGATGATATCAGAGACGCATACGGTTTTAGAATTTGTTTATATAAGAAACTATGAATAGTTGAAACTTCAACCCTTTCAGCTGAAGTACCCAAACGTTTTAAAATAGTTTCGACTGCTATATTGGTATATGTTATACAAGCAATTTTCCTTGTTTTAGCCAATCGCTTTGAGTTGTACAAAACATTTTTAAGATGCTGCACTAACCAATATGTTTTACCTGCTCCTGGTCCAGCCGCAACACGAAAGTGATGTTCAATATCAGTGAGAACTGAGTCAGAATTGATATTTATTATCGGCATATCCAATCAATTGCAAGTTTAATATATTCAGGAACTATAAAAGCCTTATAGTCTGCGGTACCAAGCTTTTCCAAATTTTGTTGCAGGACATATGATAATTCCAGAGCATTTTCACCTTTTCCAACTGAATTAAGATAACGGGATGCAATGATGGCTTTTTTCTTGTCAATTTCATCCCATGTTGACGCTGTAATGCTATCCTTAATTCGCGTGTTTTCTTTGCAAGCTCTTAATTTTAAGTGGAAATCACTGATTGAATTACCATCAACATAAAGCTTCATCAAATCTTTTATTTCCTGCGGATTGCTTGTAGAATCTGTGATTAATAATTCAAGAGCTGGATTATGAGTAACTAAATCATATTCAAAAGTCTTACCTTTAATTACATCCTGGCTAAAAAAAGCAATATTAGGATGGGTTGTTACAGGGTACTTAGTTGCATTTGGATTCGATTGGTAATCATATGTAGTGCTATCAAGATTAAATTCATATGGATAACATCTCTTAAATTTATCTTCCGTTTTTTTCTTGCTTTCAGGATCCCTATCTGTAATACATGCAATTTTCTTAGGTATTGTATTTGGCTGTGTGCTATCAAATAAATGAAGGAAATAATCGAAATAGCGACCACCTACATTTATTACAGCAATATGATTATCCTCTAGTGACTTACTTTCGTATTGAGCGAATATTGACATTAATAATTGTTCCGCGATACCTTCAACCAAGATTACTTTTTGAGCAAAAAGCATGTCGGATTTTGTAGCATCGAGAAAGCGTTGAACATATTTCTTGCTTTTGGGATCGGGAAATACTTTGCCTGGATACCCAATTTTAGTTTCGCCATTCTCATTGTGTAGACAAATTATCTCATCTAGCGAAACGGCCGAGGTTATATGCGTTGAATGCGTTGTAACAAAAATCTGCCTTACTTTTTTCTTGTTTTTATTTTCTTTCAGAAATTTTAAAAACTTGTATTGCATTGCAGGATGCAGATGGGCTTCCGGCTCTTCAATTGCCAAAGTTGTAAAAACCATTGAATTACCTCCCATATAGTCGCCATCTGAGTTGACCTGCATCTTTGCCAACAGAAGCGACATATATATCAGGTTATTATAGCCAAGCCCGTTGTGTGTTGCTGGTACTTTAATTCCTGTACTGTATTCAACGATTAGCTTCAAAACAGAATACATCTCGACTTCCGAAATGCTCCCCTCAAAATTTGGCTCCGCATTATTAAAGGATGCACCGGTTTCTTTAGCATAGGAGAGTATTTGCTTTTTACCTTCCTGCATCCTACTATGGAGCTCCGCCAGTAAAGCATCAGCTCTTTCAGAAAAATAGATTTTTCTTTGTTTTATTTCAGCTGCCTTATCAGCTTTTGGCTTGACGGCTTCAGGCAATGATTTTATTTCATAATCCATGAAAAAATCAAAAACATCCCTTAAAAGAGTATTACGGCCAGTAAGCATATCTCTTTCGACATCCCTGATAGCATCTAAAAATTGAAAATCGAATTTTTGTAATGACTCAGGATCTGCGACCGATTGACTCGCAGTATCACCACCCCAAATTTTGTAGGTATAAAGTCTGATAAAATCATATTTAATAATTTTCCAGGCTTTGTCTAAAGATTTTGGATCCGTATCTGAGATTCCGGCTAATGCACTTGTATATTCAGGATGTTCACGCACAGGCAAGAAAAATTCATACGTGAGTAATGCTTCATAAGAAGCGTCTAATTTTGTAAGCCAGTTACCAATTGTTACAAGATCATCAGGCTCTTCATTATTTCCTTTGCTGAATGTAAGTGCAATAGAAATCTTAGGCGGGTTTGCTTTAAGCTCAGCAAGTGTGGCTGCCTTATTAAAATCATCTACATCTAAACGTTTTGGCCTGTTATTGTCGATAACTAAAGCAAGGGCTTTTATCAAATTAGTTTTTCCGGCATTATTATGGCCAATTATAACATTAACGCCTTCGTTAAGAACAATTTCTTGATTTTTGAAATTCCTGAAATTCTTAATTTCAATTTTAGAAATGTACATTTTCAAGCATTTTAAAAGGATAAATTTTTGAAAACTGTTACTATGATTATGGATGAAGTAGGCGTGAAAAAGAGCATCAACCTCTGTGCTTCAATATAATGATTGAAATCAGATGATTTGACGAGAAATCCAATTATTATCTTCCCGAATTATCTCCCATAACTCCAAGTGATTTAAAACAAATCCAAACACTTGATTATTTGGAATCTTCCTGTTATTTTCATGATAATTAGAAAACTCAGTAAGTGCAGTAATCATCAGATTTACATTATTAGGAACTCCAAGTTGATCATAATTAAAATCTTTTTGGCTGGCCCAAATTAAGTAGGCTAACTTTGGCGTCCTAACATTATGTCGGTAATTCTTTAAATTGTCAATGTCAATGTTTAATCCAATAGCTTGTTCAGCAACTCCTCTACGAAGTTGTCTCTGGAATTTTAATTCAATGAAAATAGCTTCTCCTACATGTTTAAATCCTTTTAGATGCTGCACTTCCGGTTCCCATATCTCTTCATTTAATCGGATTTTCCGAGGATTTAATAGAGATATATCTCTAAATCTGTATCGTTTAATCGGATCGCCCTGCTGAAAATGAAAATGCGTCACTTCAGTATGACAGGCAAACGAGTTTACCTCTGGGTTAACCAATGTCAGATTTTTATATAATTGACACTTAAAATCACTCTCAGTAAGTAGTATTTTTCTGTCAGCCATAAATAACCGCCAGGTTCGTACTAATCCTAAATATAAAAATGCCTTCCAAAAGTTTAATAGTTCAATTCCTTCCATAACTATTCGTTTTTATTGTTAAACACCCGCTCAAAATGCTCCCATGCCACCCTGTAATCCTCAACCCTGTCGCACTTATCGAAAGGAGCATGGTAAGTGATTTTTTTGCCCTGGTATAGTTCGCTTTTGGTGATGGTGTGCTCGTAGGTTTGGCCGGCGGAAAGGTTGCGTATCTGATCCCAAACCGGCCTATCCACACCAACACCTGTAAGGCCTTTGCTGCATGTAAACACAATATTGCCTTTGGTATCGTACCAGGTATCATCTTCGTTTTGTTGCAAAACAGGGAACTGTACATTGTAAATCAATATCAACTCATCCATTGTTAAGCCTAATGCCATGGCAGTAATAACATCAATTTCAACCAAAGCCTGCCTACGCTCAAACCAGTTACGCAAGGGAGTACTCCATTGCCATTGAGACGTCAATGAGGAAAAATTTTTTAACCTATTATCAATTTTGCTCCATGTACCAAATCGATACTCTTCTTGATAACTTTTTTCCCAAATCATTTTATAGTATATATTTAAACAATTTAAAAGCAAGGTTCTACTGTATAATTCTGCTTTGTATTCAGCCTTAATACCCAATTGGTAGTATTCAAATAATCCAGGTGAAAGGTTTGGCTTTGCCATTGACTTTGTAAAAAAATCATAAATAATCGAAGAACATAATCCTGCAAACTCAACTGTGTACTCAATTTGATCGAAGCAAATTGATGTTACTCCATGAATATGAGTAACTTTTGGTGGCAAAATGGACGGTTGTAAAGTTCTTTCCATATTAGGATTTAGCATCCTGCTAAATCCAACTTTGTAATTATCAATCCAGCCATCTTTTATGTTTTGAGGCTTAATATAAGAGGCAAATTTATTTACTTCAATATTAGGAATATAGTTAGTTCTTGGTACGAAATCTTCATCTATCTCCTTTGTCAAAACAATATCATAATCGCCCTTTTCTTTACATTTTTTACGTGGAGTCTTACTAAGTGGATTGCTTACATAGAAATGAGGACCACTGTATATAAGTTCATAGCGATCAATCTCTGGCCAATTAGTATTTCTCTTAATAATTCCATCATTAACAGCAGTAGTCTCATTCCAACTATCAGTGGCAAAAAAGTTAAAGAAGCTCACTTTATTTGAGAAAAGACTTAGAGCCTTCAAAACTTTAACAATTTTTGAATTATGTATAGAAACTAACTTAGCAGACTCAAAATCTTCGCTATTTTCAAATACTTTTGCTAAAACACTCAAGGTCTCTTTGTCTATTATAACATTTCTTTCGTGATGTGGGATAATGTTCCAGACAACCTGTCCGCTTTTATCTTTTATTGTTATTCCTCCACATTCTGACGACTTGCCTTTAATAAAACATCCATCAATAGTTGAAGGATGAAAAAGATTACTTATTGAGTAAAATTTGATTTGCTTTCTTACTCCAGAGTATATATGAATGCCAAACTTCTCTTTATGGGCAACTTCAGCAAACAATTTCATTGAGTTCTGAAATTGGAAATGATAAAATAGTCTCTGATAAATTTCTTTTCTTAAAGGCTGCCCACTTGGATCATCATAAATTCCTTCAGGATGCACTAATCCAATAACTCCCTTATGATTGACTAATGTAAGAGTATTAGAGAGAATGCACTTATATAAGTTATTTCTTTGTCCATTTAATAATGAATAGTTCTGGGATGAACTCATAAATTGTTTTGTACAACTAGCCCAAATTGATTCAGAAAGATATATTTCTTTAAGCTCAATACTCTTAGTTAAAAGATCATTAGCGATTGCCTTTACTGTTGGTGCCGAGAAATCTCTAATAATTACTTCTGGATTTTTTTCTGAAATTATTCCTTGCTCATCCATTTCTATACTTATCCACGGCGGATTTCCAGCAATCAAATCAAAGCCACCCCGTTCCCAAAATACATCCAGGAACTCCAACTGGAAATGAAAAAAGCGGTATTTTAAAGCTAATTCCTGAACAATTTGGATACGTTGGTTTTTGTCAAAGAAATCGCGATGAGTAGAATAACGGACAAAGGCTTCGCTAATAAAAGAAGCGTTTTCTGCTTCGGTCGCAGGTGCATATTCGGGTTCTGATGGTATTTCCTCCTGAATTACAGGTGGAGTTTGTTTCTTTTCGGATTCCAATGTCAACTGAACATTTACCGGCTCAAACATATTAAGCTGTACAACAGTTTCGGAGCTAAACTCGCCGCCTTTGCGGGAGAAGCGGATATCAGCGGCTGCTTTTGCCAAGTTAAGGTCGAGGATATCAGCAATATCCTGCCAGTATTGCTGCCGGGTAGGTAACTCACCAGCCTGGCGCATATCCCAGAACCATAGGGCGCACCAGTAATCCATTATGATTTTCAGCTTGAAATAAGGCGCATTGTGGCGGTTGCGGTAGTCGGCAAGGGCTTCCTTTTCGTGGTAGGTTTTCAGTTCGGTCTGAACACCTTCAACAGGCACCCCGAATACCTGGAGCCGGGTTTGGGTTTGCTTATTAATATGGCTTTGGAACTGGTAATACTCTTTAAGCAGTTTATCAATGTTCTCGGAGATGCGCTGAAGCGTTTTTAATTCAGTTGGCAGGATTGGTTTCACCCAGTCCTTTTTCCATTCACGCACTTTGTTGGCTGCTTCGGGATTTTCAGCCCGTAGCATTGAGATTCCTGCCGAAGCAAGCATGTTTTTATCAGGGAGCAGGAAATGGTAAATCTCTTTTTCTTTCCGTAGTATTCCCTTTTTGCCAATTTCAAGTTTTATTGGGGCTGTTTCCCACCATTCTATATTTGGCTGGCGTTTCAAAGGAATTCCCCTGTTATCAAGTTCCACCAGGAAGGCATCGGCAGGATATGCTTTCAGCCAGGCACCTACAACCGCATTGCCAACCCCAAGCCGGTTGCTGAAGAAGGGAGTTTCCATATCCTTATGGATCACATTGAGCCATAAGGAAAGTTTACCCAGCTCGATGGCGGTGGGATTGATATCCACTCCATACACATTATGCGTGGCAATATATGCTTTTACTTTTTGGAGTTCTTCACGGTATTTGTTAGGCGCCACCCGTTTGCCGAGTTCGTCCTGCCGGTAGGTTAGATATGCCTCAGCCAGCTGGTTGATCATCTCGTTATGAAAGGCAGCGGCTCCCATGGCCGGTTCGAGCAGCTTGAGATTGAGCAGTTCAAGGGCTTCAATTTCTTTGTTGTCGAGCCGTTCGAGGATGGGTTTCAGGGTGTATTTTACAGTACAGCGGGTGAGTACTTCAGGCGTATAATACGAAGCAGATTTCTGGCGGTCACGACCCGAAAGGCGATAGACGAATGAGCCTTTTTTAAGGATTGCGGCTTCGCCGTCTTCGGCTTTGAGGATCTCGTCGTCGTTGAAATCATCCCAGCGGGAACGGGGAACCAGGTATGTGCCATCTTCGGGTTTACCAGCCTTGTGCACTTCGATGTAATCCTGCTCGGCATAAAAACCACGGTAAGCCAGCAGGCTTTCGTACACGCTGCCTAGTTGGTTTATTCCGAGGTTTGCGTATGATATACGCCCTCGGCTGCGGTTACGCTGCTCCCTGGAAAGTGAAAGGCGCCGGATAATTTCCTGCCAGACGAAATTGCGGAATTTTACACCCTGAAGATGATGAAGCCGTGAATCATCGAAATGCGGAGAGTCAATTGCCCTCACGCGAAAACTTTTATTATTCCCGTTTTCCTTTTCACGGTAACCTTTCCAAAGCAGGCGAAAGAGGCTGTTGAGTGAATCGTTGAAAAAATAACCGTTGCGGCTGCTGTCTGAGTACAACGGAACTTGTTCCAGGTCGCGAAGCATTTCGAGCGAATAGCCTTTCACATAAGCATGGTCGTTGGTTGGCAGGATATCCAATTCATTACGCGACTCGGCATAAAAGATGAAAAGCAGCCGATATATCAGGGTAAGGCAGTCATCTTTCATTTCCTGCTCGAAGAGGTCGTCGGTTTCGTCGAAATCTTCCCCGGAAACCTGCTTTTTATAATACAATGCCTCATTTGCTAATGCTTCTACAGCGTGGATAATGCCTTCCTTCAGGTCTTTGGTAACCTCATAGGCACTTTTGTGGCTGTCTTCATCCAGTTGGTCGAGCAGCACCATATTGCTTTGATGCGCCAGAGATTCCTTCGAAAGCAGGAAATAAAACAGGGCATATATATTTCGCGAAGGAGAAGCCTGGTGTTCGGAAAAAAGCTCTTCGAGATCGAATTTCAGGTAACTGCCACGGTCCCATTTATCCTGCTCCAGCAGGAAAATAATATTTCCGGCAAGCAGTAAAATATATTTTGGCCGGTCATGTTTTAAAAGAAACAGCGCAGAAACGGCCTCGTTGATTTTGCTTGGTGATATTTTTACGCCATCAGGAACGGTAAATACCCTTTCCCATTGTTTGCGGTGGTAGCGTTGCGCGTCGCTTAGTTTTTCTTCGTTTTCAACGTTATAACATTGTTCGAAAAGGCTGTCGGGATCTTTCTCACCTTCACGGATCATGGGCTGCATTTCCATAACCATAAGCTGAACATTTTCGCCCCTGTAAAAAATGTGCCTTATGGGAAGGGCTTCGTTCTCGTTAAAATGAAAAAGCCGTTCATAACTAGTTTCAGCATCCTCGTAACCGAGCTGCTTTAACAGTAATGTATTGAAATTATGTGTTTCAAGGATCTTATCCCTTGTACGCAGACCACCTTCAATTATAAGTTTTTTAAACCTGAAATAGGCAGAGCTTAAAGGCGAAATCTGCTTGTTGAATTCCCCTACCTGTTCACGGGCATAACCGGTTTTGTCCAGCACCTTCGACGGGAAATCCTCATCGAAATAAGTGGTGGAAAAGTAGTCGCCGACATTATCTATAAAACGGATCATTTCGCAGGAGAATTATAGAAAACGGCCAATACTTTCAGGAAGGCTTCATTCTGTAGGGAAGTGAGATCCTTGTAAAACCGACCGGAAGTGTTCAGGATGGTTTTGATCTCCTTGATTGTATTGTCTTTTTTCGTTTTCAGGAAAACCGATTCGCCCATGCCTTCGAACTCCAGTGTAAGCTGCTGAAGAGCTCCTGCTTCCCATTTTGATAAATGGGCCTGGTAATCGGTTAGTTTCTGATTCATTTTGCTTTGTAATTTATCCTGTTGTGGCGCCATGTACAATTGTTGCGCCCGGGTAATTACATCCGGAAGAATGGTTTGCAAGTGGGTAATATGATCATGTTGAATAAGTTCCGTATAGATGGTTTCCGATAATTTGAATTTATCCACAAACTCGTTGAAAAGGAAAGGCTTTTGAGCCAAGCTGCCATCCCAGTTAACCGCAATTACAAAGAAATCGGAAATCACGGGCTGGCCCAGGTTATTGGAAACCTGTCCATGTATGATATACCAGGCAGTCGCCGCCGGGAAAATGTTCGACCTGGCTGCAAGCGCGACATCTTTATCCACACTGGCTTCGAGTTTGGTCATGAAGTAGCGGATTGCCGGATGCAGCTCGTACAGCACCTGGAACTTAGCCCAGTCGCCTTTCCGTTTCCTTGCCTCTTCAATAGCTTTTTGAACCAGCTCTTTATCTGTTGTCAGCCGGAAGATATCTCTGAGCCGGGGCAGAGCTTCCTGGGGAAGATCGAATAATACTTCGTTCAACTCAGGCGTGTTCACCAATTCGATGTAACCAGGATCATTAACTTTTATATCGTTTGCCGATATCTGGCCGGAGCTTACTAATTGCTCAAACAGATCCTTGAAAAAGAGGTCATCGTGAGAATAAATCGAAAGCGGTTGTTCAAGCGGTTCATCCGTGATGACAGGTTTCGTATTATCCGATTCGTTGCCGAAAATAACGGAGAAGTCAAACTCATCATCCGGCTGCAACTTATCGAGAAAATCTTCATCCTGCTTCATAAATGCCTTTTCGACCAATCGCTCTTCCTTGTTTGAGTTATATAATTGCATCACAGAACCGGCATCGCCAAGCGACTTGTGAACTTCTTCTTCCTTGATTGTTAGTTTTTTAATGATATGTAAATCGGTATTGAGACCTTCGATATCCGATTCAGCAACAAGGTAATAGATGTATGGCGTTTTTTTCTGGCCATAACGGTCGATGCGGCCGTTGCGTTGTTCGAGGGTAATCAGCGACCAGGGAATATCATAATTGAACATCCGGTTGCAGAAGAAGTGCAGGTTTACACCCTGTGAGGCTGCATCGGAGCAAATCAGGATGCGTACTTCGCTGTCTGCCTTGCCAAAATCATCAATCATTTCCTGCTGTTCGACATCAGAAAGGCTACCATGAAAGAAAGCAATTGCTGAATCGGGCAGATTAAAGTCATGTTGTATGTTTTGCTTCAGGTATTCAATGGTATCAATTCTTTCAGCGAAGAGCACATAACGGTCATCTTGTTTGCGACCCGACCAACCCAATGAAATCAGCGTTTCTTTGAATTTGTGATACTTGCTGTCCGACTTTTTATGAAGGATGTTTTCCAGCTTCGATTTTAGCGCATTGAGGACAGATAAATTATCTTCGAGATCATCGGAATCTGATGTGGCAGCCGTCACCTTTTCAATACGGTGGTTGATACTCACCAATGCCGCTTTGGGAGAAGAAAGAAAAGCTTTGAAAATGCCTATGGAAAAGAGAAAATCGTTTTTATCCTTTCCTTTCCGGATGCTATCAAGGGCATTAAATTTCAGGTTTTGCTGGAACTTCAGGAAATCTATTTCATCATCAGTAAGATCGGTACTAAGCCGCACAATTTCCCTATCCTGGAAATTTGCCCGCACAGTAGAATCTTCGATATCATTTTTAAACCTGCGGACATAATATTCTTCGATGTCAGCTTTGCCATATTCTCCACTACGGGGAATAGCAGTAGGTTCAATCATGCGGATAATATTGGCGAAGGACTCTTTACGGCCATTATGAGGAGTAGCTGAAGTGAGCACCAGCGCATCGCATTGCTGAGAAAGGAACTGAGCAAGATCGCCACGCTGGCTGTCGATATTGGCAACAGTATGACATTCATCGATTACAATGATATCCCAATGCGATTTTTCGATGTAATGCCTGAACTTGGCGTTGTTCTTAAGGGTATCAATTGAAATGATGGTCTTATCGTAATACTCGAATGGATTCTTGTTGGTAGGCAATTTTGTTTTGATACGCGAAATACCTTCGCTATCCAAACGAACTAAAGGAATTGCAAATCGATTCCACATTTCCTGCTGAAACTGTGCCAGGATGGATTTCAAGGCAAGTACCATGATGCGTTTACCTTTTCCACGCTTCATCAACTCTGTGATAAAAATACCAACCTCAATAGTTTTACCCAAACCAACTCCATCTGCAATAAGAATGCGGGGACGGGCCAGTTTCAAAGCTTTCAAGGTCGGGGTAAGCTGATACTCGGCCATGTTGAAAGCCGCTTTGGGAGCTATGGTAATCTTGTCGGAATAGATGGAAGAGTTCCTGATCTGCGTTTCGATGAACAGTTTTGTTTTGCGATAACCACTGTCCACATCAGGAATGAGCTTTGTGAGGGTCGGATCGACGGTAGAAATTTCCGTATCGATAGAGCAGTCAAACACAAAGGATTTGCCTTTAACCAACTCACTGATTCCCTGTGCATGCAGCAGGAAAGAGCCATCGAAATTGGTATCGACTTTTGATATTAAAAAATCTTCGCCACGGGCTGTGATTTTTTGACCTTCGGAGAAATTGTGAGCAGACAAAAGCTAATATTTTAATCGGTACTAAATTAGAAGATTTCGCTCAATAATTAAACAAACTTTCATGTTTATTGAACAAAATTCTAAAAAAATCCCTATTTAATTTCCTTGCTCCTATTTTCCTCAGCATTCCAACTAAATTGTGAAAGTTAAAAACATATAAGAAACAGTAAAATACCTATCTCATTTAATATATTAGCAAAGTTCATTTATAACTTTCAATAAATTAATTTGCCTCGAAATAATAGATATCCAGAATAACATCGGTCATTCTCATTTATTATAATCAAAATCAATGGTGAACAACAAAAAAATCCAATGTTTTGCTAAAAAACTTAACTGACGGGAGATGTGGCCCCTCTCCTCGTGGAGAGGGGTTGGGGTGAGGTATTACTTGTTTTTCGGTATTTTAGCTCGTTTAGTAGTAAATCAAAATCATAAATTTTACTCATTGATTCGTTGTATTTGAAATAAATATCTTCTGTTGCTCCTTCCCTGTGTTTTGCTATGATTAATTCGCCTACACCTTTTGAACTGTTTCCTGAAGCATCCTTTTCCACTCCATAGTATTCAGGCCGATAAATAAACGAAACCATATCAGCATCCTGTTCGATAGCTCCAGATTCCCTTAGATCAGAAAGAGCAGGCCGACCCGTTGGTCGGTCTTCTACTCTTCTTGATAACTGACTTAATAAGACAACCGGAATATTCAGCTCTTTAGCAATAATTTTTGCCTGCCTGCTTGCTTGAGCAACTTCCTGCTCCCTGTTGCGATTCTTTTCTTTGGTATTCATATCGGTAAGTTGGAGGTAATCTATAAAAATTATATCACACTTACCTTTTCTTTTCATTATCCTGCTATTACTTTTTATGTACTTCATACTAACAGCAGGATTTGGATCAAGATAAATCGGCAGTTTGTCTAACCTTGATTTTGCCAGATAAATCTCCTGCCAATCTTTCTGGCTCATGGATCCATTTTTAAAATTGTTGATGTTAACATTACTCATTGATATGAGCATTCTATTTACTAAACTGATTTCCGACATTTCCAATGTATAGATACATACATTTGAACCAGACAAAGCTGCATGCAAGGCAAAATGAAGCATAAGTGCGGTTTTACCCATTGCCGGTCTAGCAGCTAAAATAATCAGGTTATTTGGCTGCCAACCTCCGGTCAGTCGATCAAGATCATTCAAGCCAGTTGCTATCCCTGGCATTCTTCCTTCTTTGGCTAATTTTTCCCTTGTATATAACTCTGCAATTGCTTTATCTGACGCATCCTTTATATGAGACATCGACCCACCTCGGATTGAAATTTCATTAATTTTTGAGAGTTCAAAATCAGCCTTATCAATCAACTCAAAAACATCTTGTTGTTCGTCAAATGCAGCATTAGAAATTTCAATACCATATGTGGCCATTTTTCGGGCAATGTGTTTTTGCGCCAAAATTGCTGCATACTGCTCAATGTTTGCAGTTGAAGCAACATTTAAGGTAAGTTGTGATACATAATATGCATCTCCAACTTTCGAAAGATTACCCCGCGATCTAAGCTCTGATGTAACAGTTAGGATGTCAATAGGAGCGTTTTTTTCGAATAAGGTCAGTATCGTTTCATAAATTAGGCTGTGTTGTTGCAGGTAAAATGCATCAGGTGATAGTAAATTGACAATGGAGTAGATAGAATTCTGATCCGAAAGTATGCACCCTAAAAGGTAGTGTTTAATTAACTGTGTAAAGGAGCCCGCGGCAGGCGACCGAGAATGAGTAAATT
>APMI01010037.1_pt1 | contig 57646 bp, 40 predicted proteins | sample 667938 | NCBI WGS metagenome assembly APMI01 (sample SAMN01084076, study PRJNA167559) | wastewater metagenome | biome: Wastewater | place: Denmark: Ejby Moelle, Odense | collected 2011-11-28
TCTGCGGAATTTATACATATGAAATAGCAGAGACAAAAGTTGCACAAGTTTTGGAACTTGCACAAAGAAATGAGCATCCATTACAGTGCATTATGGAAAAAGAATAAAAAACAACTTTTGTCTCACTTGAAACTTTCAAAATTTCTTCCTTAATTTATAGTTGACGGCTGTGCTGTGAAATACGATAGTTTCCAACATGTCGCCGATTCAACGCAACGGGTCACAGAAAGGGAAACAACATGCCAGCATTCTCCCAAAATCTTGAACAAACTCTTGAACGCGCGATTACACTTGCCAATGAGCGCAAGCACGAGTTTGCGACCCTTGAACATTTGTTACTTGCATTGCTTGATGATGACGATGCCAAAGAGGTTCTTAATGCTTGCGGTGCGGAATTTGAACGTCTGCGCTCCGACCTTGTAAGCTATATTGATCACCAATTAAAAGATATCATCACGGATAAGGGTATAAGTGCACGTGCGACGGCTGGCTTCCAGCGGGTTATTCAACGTGCTGTTTCGCATGTTGATTCATCCGGTTCAAAAAAACGTGTAACAGGTGCAAATGTATTGGTTGCACTTTTCTCTGAGCGGGAATCAAACGCCGTTTATTTCCTTCAGGAGCAAGATATTACGCGCTATGATGTCGTAAATTATATTTCGCATGGCATTGCTAAAAAACCTGGTCTTTCAACCGAAAAACGTATCAGCGGTGCGAATGAAGATAATGAAGATGATTATTCAAAAGACGAAGAAACCGTAAAAGAGCGTCCGCAAACCGATGCTTTGGCTGCTTATTGCGTGGATTTGAATGAAAAGGCGATGGCCGGCGGGGTTGATCCGTTAATTGGCCGTGAAGCAGAGGTTGAACGTGTTATTCAGGTCTTATGCCGTCGTTCAAAAAATAACCCGCTTTTGGTTGGCGACCCTGGGGTTGGTAAAACCGCAATTGCCGAAGGCTTGGCGCGTAAAATTGTTGAAGGTAATGTGCCGCAAGTATTGCTAGATGCCACTATATTCTCGCTTGATATGGGTGCGCTTTTGGCGGGAACACGTTATCGCGGTGATTTTGAAGAACGCCTGAAACAAGTTTTAAAAGAGCTTGGAACTGTTGAACATGCGGTTTTATTCATTGATGAAATTCACACAATAATTGGTGCGGGTGCAACATCTGGCGGGGCGATGGATGCCTCTAACCTTTTGAAACCTGCTTTGCAAAATGGTTCGCTTCGTTGCATGGGGTCAACCACATTCAAAGAATACAAACAGCATTTTGAAAAAGACCGTGCTTTGGCGCGACGCTTCCAAAAAATTGATGTTAATGAGCCATCTGTTGAAGACACTATTCGCATTCTTATGGGGCTTAAATCAGCATATGAAACACACCATAATTTACGCTATACTAGCGATGCGATTAAGGCGGCGGTTGAATTATCCAATCGTTATATTGGCGACCGTAAACTTCCAGATAAGGCGATTGACGTAATTGACGAGGCGGGGGCCGCACAACGCCTATTGCCAGAATCAAGACGTAAAAAACAAATTGGCGTAAAAGAAATTGAGGCGGTGGTTGCGAAAATTGCCCGCATCCCTGCCAAAGCGGTTTCTAAAGACGATTTAGAAGCCCTAAGAACTTTGAATTCCGATTTGAACCGTGCGGTTTTTGGGCAAGAAGATGCATTAGAGGCATTGTCATCGGCCGTGAAATTGGCACGTGCTGGATTGCGTGATTTGCGCAAGCCAATTGGATCATACTTATTTGCCGGCCCAACCGGTGTTGGTAAGACCGAGGCGGCAAAACAACTAGCGGCAACTTTGGGCGTTGAAATGATACGTTTCGATATGTCCGAATATATGGAACGCCATACCGTATCACGTTTAATCGGCGCCCCGCCGGGATATGTTGGCTTTGACCAAGGCGGTCTTTTGACCGATGCAATTGACCAACACCCGCATTGCGTATTGTTGCTTGATGAGATTGAAAAGGCGCATCCAGATTTGTTCGCAATCTTGCTTCAGGTGATGGATAACGGTGCATTGACCGATTCAAACGGTAAAAAAGTCGATTTCTGTAATGTTATTATAATCATGACCACCAATGCAGGCTCTGCGGATGCGGCGCGTGAATCTATTGGTTTTGGTCGTGGCAAAAGAGAAGGTGAGGAGGATGAGGCAATTAAACGTATGTTTAGCCCTGAATTCCGTAACCGTCTTGATTCAGTAATTCACTTTAATCCGCTGAAACCTGAAATTGTTGGCAATATCGTTGATAAATTCATTGTACAAATGGAAGCACAACTTTCAGAGCGTCAGGTTGAAATCGAACTTACCGACAAGGCACGTGCATGGTTATCTGAGCGTGGTTATGACGAAGCAATGGGCGCAAGACCATTGGCAAGACTTATTCAAGAAAAGGTCAAAAAACCGCTTTCCGAAGAATTGCTATTTGGTCAATTGCGAAATGGCGGCTTGGTTCGTATCGATGTTGATGACAAAGATAAGGAACAATTGGCATTCTATTTTGAGCCTGTGTTACCCAAAGCCCCGCAGCGCGTTAAAAATGCCAAAGCATAATAAAAAAGCCCTTCGTAAGAAGGGCTTTTGTTTTATAAAGCAGCTTTAATTTTTTCAGCCAGTATTTTTAATTCATCTTTATCCGCCGGTTCAAATTGCCCGTGTCCTTTTAGAGGAACACCTTCTGAACGCGGAACAATATGGAAATGAAGGTGGAAAACCGATTGACCACCCGCAGCACCAGAAAATTGGAACATTGAAATACCTTCTGGAGTCAGTGCTTTTTGAACCGCATTGGTAATTTTTTGAACCCGTTCCATTAAGGCGCCAAGTTGTTCAGTTGGATAATCAAGGAAGTTACGTGCCTTTGCTTTTGGGATTACCAAAACGTGACCCGGCGCTTGCGGGAAGGCATCCATAATCGCAATTGCGATGTCATCTTCATAGACCTTAAAGCAAGGAATTTTGCCATCTATAATTTGTGCAAAAATATTATTGTCGTCATATTCACCAAATAAACCCATATCAACCATGCTGTTCCCCATTGAATTTATCCCTCTATAATATGAAAAAAATCTTTGTCATCTTTAAATGCGCATTAAAAGCGAATGTTTCCATTATTAGGTGCATATTTGACTTGCAAATAATAATATTTACAGATTTATAGCCTTTTGAGATTTATTGTTTAATAGTATAATAAAGCGCAATTTTTTAGAGCATCTGTATAATGAACTTTGATGATGATTCAGTCGAACCCAAAATAAAAAATAGACTTGGGTTAGGTATGGAGATTCCTGTAACAGATGGTGAAAATGTTCCTTCGCGCACAGGTGATAGCCTGACAGTCCCTGAAGAAAAACCGAAATCATATATATTTGATACTACCGAAGAAGAAGTAGCCGGAAAAAAAGTAAAACGCCGTCGTCGTAAAAAGCAAAACAGCAATATTATGCTTTATTCAATCGTGGTGGCGATTATCTGGATTATCGCGGCGGTTTTGGTAATTAATCAAACCAACCCTTCGATTACAAATTCTACTGAATTAGCGGCACTTATTGTAACTTTAATTGGACCTGCGGCGTTCGCTGTGCTTGCTGGCTTGATGGGCGATATATTGGTGCGTTCAAATAATAATGCCCGTATGCTTGCCAATACTACACGCCGCTTGCTGCAGCCAGAAGAGGGGTTGGCAGGAAGCGCACGTTCGGCGATTCTTTCAATCCGAAGTGAGATTGAAAAACTTGACGATACTTTGGGTTCGGTTTCCAATCGTTTGGGCAGCCTTGAAAATTCAATAAGCGATAAAACTCAAAGCCTTAAACAAGTTTCTGAAGATGCCAAAACCGGCGCGTTTGCCCTTGTTGATACAATGGAAAATGAGCGTAAGCGCCTTAATAATTTGCTTGAAGGAATTGCAGAACTAACCCGTACGGCACAGGTAACAACCAAAAGCGCTGCCTTGGGGTTGGATGAAAAGGCGCAATTACTTGTTGAAGCCGCACAAGCACTTGCCCGTAATTCTGATGAGGCAACCCAATCAGCACAAATTGCGGCCGATAAGCTTGATAATGCGGTATCAAAGGCGATGGGTGCAATTTCAAACCTTGATGAGGCATCGCAACGCGGTGAGGAAGCGCTTAGTAAGGCCCATGATTTGATGGTTATGGCGCGCCTTAAAACCGATGATGCGGTTGATGGCGTGTCTAGTGCTGCAAGCTCTCTTAATGACGCGGCGGAAAATATTTCAACGACTGCGTCAAAGGTTAATGATATTCTTGCCATTAATGCCAATACCGCCCGCGATTATAGCGTTTCAACAATTGATGAGGTGAGGGCAATTGCCGAAGAAACAGCGCGCAAAATCGCACTTGCTTTAAAGACAGAAGCGCAAAAAGCCCGTGAAGTTGCTGACCAAAGCATGGCTGCTTTAGAAAATACCACTGGTTCAATCCATTCACTTGCGGAACAGGCAAGCAAGGCAATTGCCGAACAGCTTGAAAATAATTCACGCCACGTTGAAAATCTTAAACAACATAGCTTTGAGATGAATAAAGAGGCGGATCAATTTGTTGAAAACCGTCTGATAAATGCCAAAAGCCTAATTAATCAGTCGGCAAATATTTTAAATGAAACCGGCACGCAGATTGAAGAGCGTTTTAGTAATGTTGCCAAGGCATGTGCTGATCAGGCACAATCAGTTGAAAACATAATTGATAATCTTAATCAAAAACTTGCAAAACTACCAGAGCAGGCAAAAGAGCGCGCCGATGCCGTTGAAAATGCATTATCGGATACACTCAATCGCCTTAATGAAACTGGCAGACGTGCCGCCGAAGAAACACAGGCACTCGATGCCGCCTTCCAAGAACGCTTAAAACAATCTTATTCTGCATTGGGTGAGGTTGTGCAACGTCTTGGTGGTCTTTCAGGGGTAATTGCGCCACCAGATGTTGGGACATCGGTAGAAACTGCACCGATCCAACAATTACCGCCTAAAAAAGAAACCGTTGAAAAGAAACCAGAAGATACCAAGCCAAAATTTGGTCACATCTTGTCGCCACAAACGCCAATAAGATCAACGCCAGTTACACACTCTGCCGATGAAGTTAAGGCGCCCGCGGAAGAGACAAGCAAGTTAAACCTTCGGGGACGTGAATTTTTTGAAGATATTGATAATCAGCTTGGGGAAGAAAACCAAGTTGAAGCTAAGAAACCGCTAGTTTTAAAGGTTGATAGTAATCCATCTGAAAAGACTGTGAAGCGCGACAATCCATTTGAAGGTATCAATTTGCGTGATGGTGCAGATGCCCCAAAATCAGATTGGAATTGGTCAGATATTTTTTCGGCGATTGACGATAAAAATGGTCATGCTCCAACTAATGTTGCTGACTTAATTGCCGATAAGACATTAAACAGAAATATAAATTATGCGGAAATAGAACAAATTTCCCAAATTTATTCGCGTGAACGCAGCAAAGCAATTTTACAGGTCAAAGTATCTTTAAAAGAAAATGTTTCAATATTATCATCATACATTGGCGCGCAAAGTGAACTTCGTTCCAAAGTAATTAAATATGTTGAAGAAAACCGCGAAAAAGCAATGCGCGGAAGATTGAACAATAATGAAACCGCATTCTTTTTGATTGCAGAAGCCGTTTTAAACTAGTCGGCGTTATTTTCACGAACCCATTTCATAACATCAACTGCAAGCATTTGCGTGGCTTGTTCAAGACCGTTTGCGGCCTGAATAGGCTTGCCCTTTATTGCGGGTGCAGTTGCACTAAATGTTTTTGCGGCAATTGGCGAACGAGTGCTTACGTCAATAATTCTAACAGATGCATCAATTCGTGCGGTTCCGGCCTTGCCCCATTTTGGCATTGTAACTTCATAGCGTGATACATCAATTGCAAGTTCATAATTTGCCCGCACCGTTGTATTGCCACGCGTTGTTGCCAAAAAGGCATTCGCTTTTTCAAATGTAGAAATAAAAATATTTTGAATTGCAACCGGCGTCGGTGATGCCAGCCTTAAACCTTCAATATAGGCATAAGAGCCATCATTCATTAAAACCACAACTGAGCTTCCTGAAAGTGCCGATGGCATTTCAGGCGTATCAACCGCCACAGAATAGGGCGCGGCTGTTTCAAATACTTCCCCTTTATAATCACCCAACATAGGGGCAACCATTGATGGCTTACCAGGCTTTGGTAATAATGAAATGCAACCGCCCAATGGCAAAAGCGCAAGGCCAATAATACCCAATCCAATTTTCTTGGTGATTTTATTGCGGTTGAAATATGAAATATTGAATATCATTATTTTTTCCATTTAACGCTATTGCTTGGTGCTTTGGATAAGAAACCATTTGGGCTATCACTTACTTCGTCCAAGGTGCGGTTTAGATTATCAGAAGCAGATTTTACTGATTGTGCCGCCGCATTCATGCTTGGTAGGGTATCATATGTGCCCATTGTAAAGAACTTATCAACTGAAATGGTGGCGGCGTTGAAGTTATTGACCGCCGCATCAAGATTTTCGGTTGATTTGTGAATATTCTTTGCGCTGGCATTGATTTCAACAAGTGCTGAATCTGCGCGCTGCATAGTTTTGTCGGTAGATTTTGATAGATTGTTTAAATTTACGACCAAATCATTGGAATTATTCAACAAGGTTCCGGTTTGAGTAGTAAGATTTTTTCCAAGCTCATTATAAGTATTTGCCATTTGCGGCACTGCCTGCATTGATTTTGCAAGCACCTTAACTTCTTGCCCTGCCTGATCAATTGAACGTGCCGCTTGGGTCGCGCTGTCAAGTAATTGACCATTACCTGCAAGGCGTGCGGTTGATGTATCAAGGTTTTTTAAAGTCTCTGAGAAGCTTTTTAAGTTCTTATCATTAAGCAGACGGTTCAGACGAACAACTGTTTCAAGGGCATTATCCAGAACGCCCTCACCACCTTCTAAGAAACGGTCAAGTTGCCCTGGTCGTGATGCGATTAATGGGCGCTCTTGCCCTTTTAGGCGTACAAGAGGGGGGGAGTTTTCACCACCTGCGAGAATTTGAATATATGAAAGACCAGTTATGCCTGATGGCTCTAATTGTGCCACTGAATCGGTTTTTACAGGCGTTTCAGAAGTTATACGAATACGGGCAATAACATTGCTTGGGTTGGTTTTATCAAGGCTTAGTTTTGAAACCTCACCAACTTTGATACCGTTAAAACGAACTTCAGAGCCGATTTCAAGCCCACGGACAGGGCCACGGAAGCTAACGTCATATTCGCCATATTGCTGATCAAAACCGGTATTGGCAATCCAAACGGTGAATATCGCAGCCAAAACTAACGATAAAATCGTAAACGCACCAATAAGAACAAAGTTTGCCTTCGTCTCCATAAAAAGACCTTTATAATTTAGCCCTTAAAGCCAATTTAAGCCAATGCAGCCCTGCCACGTGGTCCGGAGAAATATTCTTCTACCCAACCTTTGGCATTGCCGCGAACATAATCTAAAGTACCAATCGCGGAAACCTTTTTATCAGAAAGAACCGCGATTCTATCACAGGCATCACGTAATGTATCTAAATCATGTGTGATTAGGAATACAGTTAAATTTAAGGATGCCTGTAATTCATTCAATAATGAATCGAAATTGCCAGCAGTGATGGGGTCAAGCCCCGCTGTTGGCTCATCAAGAAATAGTATTTCAGGGTCAAGCGCCAATGCGCGTGCCAATGCAGCGCGCTTTCGCATACCGCCAGAAAGTTCTGACGGTAATTTTTCTGCCGAATCAAGGTTTAAACCAGCCATCATTATTTTTAATTCAGCCAGTTCAAGAATTAATTCTTCGGACAATTTCGTATGTTCACGTAATGGAATCATAACATTTTCAATAACCGTAAGGTTAGAAAATAGCGCGCCATCTTGAAACATTATGCCCCATTTTTGCGGTAATCTTTGCTTGGCATTTGCATCATTCCAAACATCAATGCCGGCAACCCGAACCATGCCTTCGGTGGGTTTGTTTAAGCCTATGATTGTGCGTAATAATACCGATTTGCCCGCACCAGATCCGCCGACAAGACCGATTGTTTCACCACGCATCACATCTAAATCAAGATTTTCGTGAATGCATTTCGTTCCGAAGCAATTTTTAATCCCCCTAAGGCAGATGACTTTCTGCTCATCGGGGATATCAAGAATTGGGGTAATGGCGTTATCGTACTTCATACATCAAGCTCATTATAAATCATGGCGAATATTGCATCGACAACAATTACCATAAATATGGCTTGTACAACCGCAGCAGTGGTGTTTTTGCCAAGTGAAATAACATCATTCTCAACCATCATGCCTTGACGGCATCCAATAATTGCAATGATGAAGGCAAATACAGGCGCCTTAACCATGCCGACCCAAAAATGAGTAATTCCAACCTCTTGTAGGCGAGACATGAACATTGTCGGGCTTAGGCCAAGCGAGAAAATAGCAACCAATGCACCACCAGCAAGACCTGAAAAAATTGCGAATAAAACCAATATCGGCGTCATTACCAAAAGTGCAATAACACGCGGAATTACGAGCATTTCCATTGGGTTTATGCCCATAGTTTCCATGGCGTCAATTTCTTGTGTCATTTTCATTGAGCCAATCTGCGCCGTAAATGCCGAATCTGATCGCCCTGCAAGGATAATTGCGGTGATTAAAACTGCAAATTCACGCAAGACGGATACGCCGAGCAAATCAACGGTAAAAATTGTTGCCCCGAAATTATTAAGGGTCTGGGCACCCATAAAAGAAATCACTGCGCCAATGAAGAATGTAAGGACGCAAACAATAGGAATTGCGTTAAGGCCGGCGCTTTCGGCAATTGCGAAAGTTGGCGTCCAACGAATATGCCCTGGGTTTAATACGGCTTTCCAAAAGCATAAAATTGTATGCCCCATAAAGTTTAGCGAGCTTATAAGTTCGTTATAAAACCTTTTCCATGTATCATAAACTTTTTTGCCGAATAGGGCGATGCCAGTATAACGAACCGTATCAAAAGTATAATCCCAATGATAAGAGTTTATTTTATTGAACAAGTTCAACAAATCTTCGTTTTGGCATATTATTTTTGCTTCACGTTCATGGTTTTTTGCAGTTTCAAGGATTTTTGAAATCAAAAATGCGCCAGATGTATCGATGTTTCCACATTTGTTTAAATCAATAATAATCTTATCAACATTTGATGCGGCGATAATTTCTGATTCAAGTTGTGCAATTTCATCTTCAACATTTGCAATTGAATTCTTGTTCCAATCACCTTTGATAAGATAAATTATTGAATTTTCAGCCTGTTTATATAGGATTTTGGGCAAATCATCGTTGCGTGCTTTATCTGATTGAATATCAGCCTCTATTTGCGCTTGTGCGTCCGCATTCATACTAATTGCCTTATTACAACCTATTAGATGCCCAAAATATAAAATAAAAGCAATATACAACGGCATTTAATTTTTGTTACGTATAAATGCGTATAATAATTTATCAAATTAAAAAAGGATTGACTAATGCGTAAAGTTTTTGCTGGTTTATTGGTTTTAGCTTCTATCACACCGCTTTATGTGCAGGCGGGGCCATTTGGTAGAAATTTAGGAAATAGAGAATTTGGCAATCGCGTTTTTGGTGCAAGGGCTACTGATGCTGCACCAATTGAAAATATGCAACGAGGCTCAATTATAGTTGATGGGCAAACCCGTACTTATCAATATTATATTCCAACTGGCGGTGGGAAACTGCCTGTGGTTATCATGCTTCATGGTGGTGGCGGGAATTCCGACAATGCGATTAGAATGACGCATTTTAACCGACTTGCAGACAAAGAGAAATTCATTGCTGTTTTTCCTGATGGAAGTGGGCGCCAGGCCGATAAATTACTTACATGGAATGCGAGCCATTGTTGCGGATATGCCATGCAAAACAATGTCGATGATGTTAAATTTATTTCTAATTTGATTGATGTTTTTATTAACACCCAGAATGCGGATAGTAAGCGTATCTATGTTACTGGAATGTCAAATGGGGCAATGATGACCCATAAAATTGGAATGAACCTAAGCAATAAAGTTGCGGCTATTGCAACTGATGTCGGCACGGTCTTTGGTGACGAGCCAATGGCAAAGGGACCATTAGCAGTAATGATGATTAACGGTGGTCTTGATGAGAATGTTCCGCCAGCAGGTGGCGCACCAGGGGGTCCCGGTCGTCGGGCATGGGGCGTTGATACAATTCCAAATACCTATGCACAATCTGAATATTGGGCAAAAAACAATCATTGCACATCGCCTGTTAAATCATCTTATAATTCAATGGTTGATGTAACCAAATATTCTTGTCCTTCAAATTATGATGTTGTGCATTATTTGGTAAAAGATAATGGTCATGCGTGGCCGGGCGGGCGCAAAGGTTCGGGTGTTGGAAATGGTCCATCACAATCATTTGATGCCAGTGAAGAAATTTGGAAATTTTTTAAAGCACACCCAAAACAATAGTTCGATATTCATTATAGAGGCTTGCAGGGTGGCATAATTTATGCTCAGACTTGATTTGCGGGGTAATTATGCAGCTTAATATAGTTGAGGATGTCTTTAAATTTAAACAAGTTTTCCGAATCGCCCATGGTGCAAGAACTGAGGCGCGGGTTGTTAAGGTAACGCTTTCACAAGACGGATTTATAGGTCAGGGTGAATGCGTTCCTTATCCGCGCTATGGTGAAAGCCCACAAAGTGTTATGGCACAAATAGAGGCGGTAAGGGGCCAAATAGAGGCTGGTGTATCAATTGATGATGCCCAAAGCTTGTTACCGCATGGTGCGGCGCGTAATGCGCTTGATTGCGCGCTTTGGGATTTAAAGGCAAAGCAGGAAGGGGCACGCGTTTGGGAGTTATCAGGCCTTCCAACACCGCAACCTGTTCTTAGTGCAATTACAATCGTGATTGATGAACTAGATATAATGGTTGCATCGGCGCTTTCATATAAAGATTTCCCATTGCTGAAAATCAAAATTGGTAGCGAAGGGGACATTGCGTCGGTTGTCGAAATTGCCAAAGTACGAAATGACGCCAGCCTTATTATCGATGCCAATGAGGCACTAGATATTAATGGTCTACACCGTCTTTTGAATGCATGTGATGGCTTGAATATTGCCCTTATTGAACAGCCATTAAAAGCGTCTGATGATGAAGAATTACGAAACATCAAAAGCCCATTTGTGATTTGCGCCGATGAGGCATTCCACACATCTGCCGATATTGAACGGCTTGCTTCCAAATACGATGCTGTAAACGTAAAAATTGATAAAACTGGTGGCTTTACCGAAGGCTTGAAATCAATAAAAATGGCCAAAGCCGCTGGATTAAAGACCATGATGGGTTGTATGGTTGGGACAAGTTTGGTTACTGCGCCTGCACAAATTTTGGCTAATATGACCGAATGGGTTGATTTGGATGGCCCGCTCTTACTTGCCGAAGATCGTGAGTTTCCACTTGAAAACAATGGTGCTTATTTATCTCCACCTGATAGAAAACTTTGGGGTTAAGCATGGATATTGGAACGTTGTTTCTTGGCGATTATTTTGCAATGAGGCAGCATTTCATAAAGCTTGCAAACGACAATGGGTTTTTAATCGAAAGTTTTGAAAACCCGCACAAAGGACCCAAAGATAAACCCGTATTCATGGATTTTGCATCGGCGGGAAGAGAAGATGCAAAAAGCCTATTGGTAATTATATCAGGCACGCACGGGCCAGAGGGTTATTGTGGTTCGGCAATACAAAGTGGCTTGTTAAAATCGGGTAAGGCAAAACAGTGGGCGAATAAGCATAAAATATTGTTTGTTCATGCACATAACCCGTTTGGCTTTGCATGGGATGTTAGGTTTAACGAAGATAATGTGGATTTAAACCGTAATTATCTAGATGATTTTACAAATTTACCGGAAAATTTACTTTATGACGAGATTAAAGATTGGGCGGTGCCACAAGATTTGTCCGAAGATGGGTTAAATTATTCGATTAAAAACCTTATGAATTATGCCCGTTCAAATGGCTTTCAGAAATTACAAAGTGCGCTTACTGCTGGGCAGTATAGCCATCCGTCGGGTGTTTATTATGGTGGCAATTCGCCAACATGGTCACATTTGATACTTAAAAACCACATTGGTAAATACGCTGAACATACTGATAATATTGTCTTTATTGATATCCACACCGGTCTCGGTGATTATGGAAAGTGTGAATTAATTTCATCATTGCCTAATGGCACCATTGGCTTTGAAAAACTACATAAAATATGGGGTGATGAGGTTAAGTCCACTGCAACTGGGGACAGTGTTTCGGCAAAATTAAATGGTTGTCTTGATATTGCAATGATCAAGTATTTGGGCGAAGCCAGAACATCATTCATAGCGGCGGAATTTGGTACTATTGACCCTATATCGGTTTTTCGTGCAACCCAAGCGGCAACATGGCTTTTGAACAATGATGGTTTAAATACCGAACTTGGTGAAATGGTGCGCGCACAAAATCGTGCTGCGTTTTATCCCAATGATTTGGAATGGTATAATTCTGTTTGGCATAAAGCCGAGGAAATTATTTCAAAAGCTGTGGATAATTTATAAATTTATCATAAAAATTTTGCGAAATGCACGAAATTAATTTGCCCACGCTTTTGGGCTGTTATAATGTTACATATTGAGTCCGATTAGGAGGCTGATTGGATTTTTATTGAAAGGTAAAAAATGAAACAAGTTTCTGCGTCATTAGCGATTATTGCTTTTGCACTTTTGAGTGCAACCTATGCCAAAGCTGACGAAGGTATGTGGACATTTGATAATTTCCCATCCGATAAAGTTGAAAAGGAATATGGATTTAAGCCTACAAAAGAATGGCTAAATAATATTCAAAATTCTGCTGTCCGTTTATCTTCTGGTTGCTCTGCAAGCTTCGTTTCTGAAAATGGCCTAATTCTTACAAATTGGCATTGTAGTGCTGAATGTACCGCTAACCTTACTACAAAGGAAAATGACTATTCAAAAGATGGTTTTTTTGCCTACAAGCGCGAAGATGAAAAACAATGCCCAGGTATGGAAGCACAAGTTCTTGAGCAGATTATTGACGTAACCCCAACAATTAAATCTGCTATTGCGGGATTGCCACAAGATAAAATCTCAAGCGCGCGCAATGCGGCGATTTCCAAAGCCGAGGAGGATGCTTGTAAAGGTCTGGATACGAATAAATACCATTGTGACCTTGTAACTCTTTACCGCGGTGGTGAATATAAAATATATAAATACCGAAACTATAATGACGTAAGACTAGTATTCGAACCAGAATATGCGGTTGGTTTCTTTGGTGGCGATCCAGATAATTTTAACTTCCCGCGCTATAACCTCGATTCATCATTCTTGCGCGCATATGAAAATGGCAAACCAGTTAAGTCTAAAAACTTCTTAAAATGGACCACTGATGTGCCAAAAGAAGGGGAGTTGGTTTTTGTTGCCGGCAACCCTGGTTCAACTCAGCGCCTTAAAACCGTGAAGCAACTTGAATTTAACCGTGATCAAGTTTTACCTGTGCAGCAATTGGTTCGTTCTGAATTGCGTGGTCGTTTAACTGAATATGTAAATCAATCTGATGATAATCGCCGCGAAGCAGGGGATTTATTATTTGGCATTGAAAACTCATTCAAAGCACGTTTTGGCCAAATGCGGGCATTGTCTGACCCTGAATTCTTTGCAATTAAAGTCAATGAGGAAAAAGACTTGCGGGCAAAGGTTGATGCGGATCCTGCTTTGAAAGCAAAAATTGGTAACCCGTGGGCGGATATTGAGAAAGCAACCGCAAAACAGCAAGATTTATATCAAACTTTTGATTTTTTAGAGGCTCGTCCAGGTTCAATCTCAAGCCTTTATAGTGCGGCACGTATGATTGTTCGCGCTGCGGATGAGGCACAAAAACCTGCTGCCGAGCGTTTACCTGGCTATTCTGCGGCTGGTTTAAAAGCTATTGAACATAATTTAATGGCAAAAACTCCTGTTTACAAAGACCAAGAAATTATGGGCCTTGAAACATGGCTTTCAAAAACACGTGAATATTTAACGGTTGATGATGCGAATGTAAAAACACTTTTGGGCAAAGAAAGCCCAGAGGCATTGGCAAGACGTTTGATTAATAACACCAAACTTGAAGATTTGGATTATCGCAAAAAACTATTGGATGGTGGCAAGGCGGCGGTTTATGCCTCTGATGACCCATTAATCCAATTTGTGATTAAGACAGACCCACAAGCACGTGCAATCCGTGAAAAATATATGGCCGAAGTAGATGGCCCAATGAGTGCGGCGGCAGAAAAAATTGCGCAGGCACGTTTTGCTGTTTACGGAAATCAACTGTATCCAGACGCAACTTTTACCCTTCGTCTTTCTTATGGCAAAATCCAGGGTTGGACATATAATGGTGTAACCGTTCCGCCTTATACAAAAATGGGCGGTGCATATGAACGCGCGACTGGTTCATTCCCATTTGAAATGGCGCCAAAATGGCTTGCTAAAGAAGATAAAATCAATAAAGACGTTGTTTTCGATATGTCTTCAAACAATGATATTATTGGTGGTAACTCTGGCTCACCAATGATTGATAAACAAGGCCGCGTAGTTGGCGCTGTGTTTGATGGTAATATCCATTCATTAGGTGGTGATTTTGCCTTCGATCCACGCTTGAATCGTGCGGTAACTGTTTCAACTGCGGCAATTACCGAAGCGTTAAAAAATATCTATGGGCTTGATTATCTTGTCAAAGAATTAGGCGCGAAATAAAACGTACAAAATTGATAAAAGCCCCCGAAAACGGGGGCTTTTTTTATAGGCCAATTTTAATTTTTCCCGATGGGGTTTCAATATATTTATAGATTAAATAGGCAATTGAAATGGTGCAGAATAGCCATACCATGCCGATATATAAGTCACCTTTTATATTATACATCCAAAACCATGTCTTGGTTATAGTAAGCATAAATCCATGCGTCATAAACATTGAATAAGAAATTTTTCCGAAGAAGTCGCCAATCGGATTATTTAATATCACGCTCTTAAATTTAATAAGGCCGGCAATCATAATCGGAAATCCAATATATGCCAGAATATATTCAAAGTACAAATTGTTGCGGCGTATATTAAAATAGAATGCGGTTATAATTAATAATACAATCGCCAGTGTTTTAAGAAGATTGTCGTATTTTTCAGGAAGTTTTGCCATATATCTTGCGGCGATAATGCCTGCAAATAAACTTAATAATGCGCGCCCACCACCAAAGAAAAAGGTTTTGTTATTCCATCCAATATTAAGGCTTGGGTGGTGATAATTAATCCATGGATTAAAAATAATCGCGATGAAAAAGCCAAAGAACAAAATTGTATAAATTGTGAATGTTGATTTGGCACCAAACTTTGCCCACGCAAGAAAGACCATGCCAATTATAAATTCCCAAAAAATGGTCCAAACTTGAAACGCAAAAGGGTAGAGGGTTCCATTTTTAATCAATTCTTCGGCGCCCATATGCGGTAAAACAAGAATATTTAGAAAAAATGCCTGAACCCAAGTGACTATTTGCCGATCAAAAGAATCAAAAATGTATATTCGGTATAGGCCAATTATTGCGCCAATAATGGTAACGGCAAAGAATACCGGATAAATCCGCCAAAAACGCTTGATGAAAAATGATTTGTAGCTTGTCTTTGAAATCTGAACGGCGTCGAAACGCGCCATCATTAGAAATCCACTGACAATAAAGAAAATTTCAACTGCAAGATAACCATGCGGCAGCAATTGGTGCCGCCCAAACATTGCGAAACCATGATATATGGTGATTATAATTGCGCATAAACCTTTTAAGGTGTCGAGAGATCGATACCGCCCCATATTTATCCATCAAAATTATTATATCAGATTTCAATATATATTTTTAAATTCTTGAAACGACTTTAACCAGAGAGTTATAAAAATGTGAAGGGGAACATGTGACAATTTCTTTTTAAAAAGAGGCTTAAAAAGAATCTAAAGCGATATTTTTGATAATTAGAGGCACTGAAAGTTTCGAATTTGTTATAAATGGCAAGATTTTGCTAAATAAAAAGTCATTATACGCAAAATTAGTTCATTATTTTGGCAAAACAAAGTTAATGTTGTTTATGCTGTCGAAAAAATTGACGTTAGCGGTGCATAATGGTCAATATTGGTTCAAGTGATTTATTATCACAAAGCTATGGTGGCAATGAATTTTGTAGTTTGAAGGATTTTGTTAATCGGCATTTATGCTTCTCCTCCTCCCGCGTGATGCTGAATAATTAATTGATTTCAAAGCTATTTATTGCTGCCAAATTTTGAACCCTCAAATAACCGTGAAAACGGGCTCTGATTAAAAATCGGTTTTTTGCATTCTCCGATTTTTTTAATTTAGACATTGTAACCCTGAACTAGAAATGGTTCAGGGTTATTTTGTATTTGCGCCAACGCGTCTTAAAATTACCTCTAGCTTTTGCTCCATTAGAGGGTCTCTCGCGGATGGCGCTGTAATAATTGCGTTATCAAGCGCAAAATCATGCGGTGACGGAGTTCTTTGTGTGCCACTAACTGCTTCACATAGATTTTTTATAAGTTGCTTTGCCGCGGCACTATTGTGATGAAGTACTTTTATAACGCTAGTAACATCAACATTATCATGGTCTTCATTCCAGCAATCATAATCTGTTACCATTGCAACAGTAACGTATGGGATTTCTGCTTCACGCGCTAATTTTGCTTCTGGCATATTGGTCATGCCGATAACGTCGCATCCCCAATTGCGGTAAAGTTCTGATTCTGCACGGGTGGAAAATTGTGGCCCTTCCATAGCGAGGTATGTGCCGCCTTTGTGAACTGTTACCCCGGTCTTTATGGCTGCATCATAAGCCATTTCAACTAGCCTATCGCAAACTGGATGCGCCATTGAAACATGGGCAACCAAGCCCGTATCAAAGAATGATTTTGGCCTTGCAATTGTTCTATCTATAAATTGGTCAACAATTACGAAATGCTCTGGTGCATAACGATGTTTTAATGAGCCAACCGCAGAAAGTGAAACTATATCGGTAACGCCAACCCTTTTTAATGCTTCAATATTAGCACGATAATTAATTGAACTTGGGGTGTATTTATGACCGCGGCCATGCCTTGGTAAAAAAACGACTTCTTGACCATTCAAATTGGCAATAAAGAGGTCGTCAGATGGTGACCCAAAATTAGTTTCTATACCAACCCATTCGCCTTTGAGCCCATCGATTTTATAAAGGCCAGAGCCACCAATAATTCCTAATTTCCAGGTCATTTTTTTACACAACTTAAGCTAATTTTAATAAAATTACTTCAGAGTAAGTGAGTATATTTTTACCATGAAGCTAAAATGATGATTAATACCAATAAGCTAATACTTTGAAAAAAAGATATTGCCAATAAGGAGAGTGAATATGCATATGCCAAATAGTTTGAATACAGAAGAAATGACTAATGCATATGATACTAAATTGGCACAAGCAATTCATGATATTTCACAAATCAGCGGTCCTTTAGGGCTTGAATTAGTTTCTGTAAGCGGCGCAGTTGAAGAAGTTGTACGTTCGCACAACCATCAAACGGCAACATTGGTGAGTATTTCTTCTTCGACACAAGATGTATCCAAGCAAAATCTCATGATGAGTGAGAAGCTTAAAGATGCAGAACAGATTATTAGACACTCTGCTGTTGATACAGATAAACGTATTACGCATGCAACCGAAGCCATGAATACATGGGCGAATAGTGCGCAGCAATCTGCTGACAGGGTTAATGAGCTTGCGCGACTTCTTGATGATGTAAACCAAATTGCAAAATCAATCGAAGCCATTGCATCAAACATTAATCTACTTGCTTTGAATGCAAATATAGAAGCAGCAAGGGCAGGCGAGGCGGGGCGCGGCTTTGCGGTTGTTGCCGCAGAGGTTAAGATGCTTTCTAACCGTACACGTGAATCATCAGTGCACATTCAATCAACTGTTGGTTTATTAACCTCAGAAATTTCTGGATTAAAGGCATCAAGTCAAGAAGATTTAATCTTGGCAAAGACAATGTCAGGCGAAATGGGGGATGCAGGTGAATCTTTGGAAGGTTTGCGGCAATCGTTCAACAATATTCAAAACATTGTATCAGAAATTTCTGACACTGCGGCATATAATGCGGCATCTACCGAAGGAGTAGTAAGTGAATTAAACAAACTTACAAGTGATGTTAAGGTCGTTGATAATCTTATGATTGACGCAGGAAAACGTTTAGAAGGCGTTTCAGACATTAGCGAAAAAATCATGCAAATTGTGTCATCAGTTGGTGGCGCAAGTGTTGATAGTGAGTTTATTTCTTTTGCAGCCGAGGCCGCAACCAAGCTTGCGGTAATTCTTGAAAATGCTGTCGCGAATGGCGAAATTTCTGCTACTGATGTCTTTGACACCAATTATATTGAAATTAAAGGCTCGGATCCACTTCAATATACAACCAAGTTTCTTCCTTTGACTGATAAGTATTTTACAGAAATACAAGAAGAAATGCTTGAGCGTAACCCGAATATTGTATTCTGTGCGGCAATTGACAAAAATGGATATTTGCCAACCCATAATAAGAAGTTTTCGTTGCCACAAAAAGCTGGCGATCCTGCTTGGAATGCAGCAAATTGCAGAAATCGCAGAATTTTTAATGATAAAGTTGGTTTAAAATCTGGTCAAAATCAAGGTGAACCGCTTGTTCAAGCATATCGCCGCGACATGGGTAATGGCAATTATGTCATGATGAAAGATGTTTCGGCACCGATTTTTGTCGATGGTCGCCACTGGGGCGGTTTGCGCATAGGTATCAAGGCCTGAACTGTGCTTTAAAAAGCAAAATTTGATACTATATACAACAGGTGCGCAATAAATTGTGCATAGCACAAAATTAAATTAAATTAGATTTGCTTAAGTTGTATATTTATGCAATTAAGCGCTTGTAATTAATATATCGACCAACATTTCAGGAGGTTTGGTTGAAACAGTTTCTCTTTACTATTGCTGGCGTATTTGTCGGCTTGATTTTATTTTTTGTAATACTTCCGATTATTTTACTTGCTGGTGCGGCTGGCTCATCAAAACCTGTAACGCCTAGTAATTCTGTCCTAGTTCTTGATTTACGTAAACAAATTACTGACCAAAAACCCGCAAGCCCATTCGCGTCAATGGATGGCAGTATCGCGGTGGTTGACGTGGTCAATAAATTATATCTTGCGCAATCTGACAATAATGTAAAAGGTCTTTATATCCGTGCACCGGAAGCCGGTATTGCACCAGCACATGCAGAAGAAATTCGTCAGGCAATTATCGATTTTCAAAATTCTGGAAAATTTGTGGTTGCACATGCCCAAGGTTTTGAAATGCCAACGCTTTCAAACTATGCAACTGTTTCTAGCGCAAAAGAAATATGGATGCAGGAAGGCTCTGATTTTACTGCAACCGGCCTAGTTTCTGAAACTATGTTCTATGGCGGTTTGTTTGAAAAATTTGGGATTGTTCCTCAATTTGAGCAATTTTATGAATATAAAAATGCTGCCAACGTATATACGCAAAAAGACTATACCGAGGCTCACCGTGAAGCGACAACTTCATTATTAAGCAGCATTTATAATTCATTCCTTGCCGATATTGCGTTTGACAGAAAAGTTGAAATTGAAAAATTAAAGACTACTTTGGATGCTGCACCGCTTACACCTGAACAAGCATTGCAAGCAAAATTGATTACGCACATTGGTATGCCAGAAGAGGCACTTGATTTTGCAATTTCACAAGCAGGTGGAAAAGGCAAAGCGCAAGCGCTCGATTTTGCTGATTATTCGCCATCGCCAAAATCTGGCCCATCTATTGCCGTTATAAACGGGGAAGGGGCGATTATTACCGGCCCAGACCAACAATCATTATTTAGCAAAGAGCAAATCATGAATTCTGATGCAATTACTGCTGCAATTCGTGATGCGACCGATGATAATGATATTAAGGCGATTGTTTTCCGTGTTTCTTCACCTGGCGGGTCTGCAATCGGCTCGGAACAGATTTGGGCTGCTGTTGAGCGTGCCAAAGCCAAGAAAAAGCCTGTTGTGATTTCAATGGGGGCATATGCGGCATCTGGCGGATATTATGTCTCGGCTGGTGCTGATAAAATCGTTGCCATGCCGACAACTATTACCGGTTCAATCGGGGTTTTGGGTGGTAAAATGGCGGTTAATGGCGCATTGAATAAATATACCGGCATTAACGTAAGCTCTATTCAAATTGGTGGCCCATATGCAACTGCACTATCTGGTGCGGAGCCATTCACCAATTCCCAGCGCGAGGCCTTCCACAACGCTATGGCGCGCATTTATACGCAATTTACCGGCAAGGTTGCCGCTGGTCGTAAGCTGCCTATTGAAAAAGTGCAAGAAATAGCCAAAGGCCGCGTTTGGACAGGTCAACAAGCACAAGGTATTGGTTTGGTTGATAAAGTTGGTGGTTTAATGACCGCAATTGACGAAGCCAAAACACTTGCAGGTATTGATAAGAATAAAACCGTTACTCTTAAACAATATCCGGTTCCAGAAGATCCGTTCAAAGCACTTGCGTCTATGTTTGGCTCTAATACCCAAGCGGCGCGTGCAGCAGCGGTTTATGGCTTATTCCTTGGTGATGCCCGCCTTAATGAGGTTTTGACCGATATCAACGCCGCAAATGACAATAAGGTGCAGGCAAAGGAATATATGCGCGTTAAATAATTGAGATTAATTGTTTTGAATAAGGCGGCGCATATGTGCCGCCTTTTTTATTGCGCCATACCCAATATTGGGGAGGGGGCGAATAACACTATCAAACGCTATCATTCGCTATCATTGGGTACGAAATGGATAGCATTTATAAAATGCGTTGAGTGGTTTAGATTTGGGTTTTATGGCCATCAACATGTCTGGCAATGCCTCCTTTAGGCGGCATTATAAACCCACATATCTGCGTGTGGATAATGATTAGCCTTTAGGGCAGACGCAAATCAACTGTATATAATACCAACGGCATTCAGAGTTCTATATTCAGCAAAGACTTAATTTATAAAAGCAAAGCAATCCGCATACAAATAACTGCACCCAAATAAAAACGGCGGGGAAATTTCCCCGCCGAAATTATAGTTTTTGATAATTCTATTAGAATTTAAGCTTGAAGCCCATGTAGTAAGCGCGGCCCAAAACGTCAAATGCGTTTGGATCAGTGTTACCGTCTGGAGAGTTATCAAATACAGGTGGTTCTTTGTCGAATAGGTTATTAACACCAAAGATAAGGTCGGTAGATGGTGTAACCGCCCAACGTGCTTGCGCATCTGTAACAGTATAAGCATCAGTACCAATGTAACCACCATCTTCAAATACAGGTAGGTTTCCTTGGTTTTCCATTTTATCGTAATAAGTGGTGTTAACGGTAAGTTTAACGTCACCGATGTTGTAACCTAGAGAAAGAGTTGCTTTGTATTCAGGCAATGTTGCAGAAATATTGTATGAACCAATAGTTCCAGCATATTCAATACCATCCAACTCATATGATTTTAGGTAGTTCATCAACAAGTTCACAGACATTTTGTCGTCAAAGATTTTGCTGTCTTTTACCAACCAACCTAGTGGAAGTTTGTAATCAACGCTCAAGTCAACACCTTGTGTTTGAAGCGCTGAAACGTTGCCCAATGAAGTTCTAACTTTAAGCTCACCAGTTGAGTCGCGATAAATCGCAGGTAGACCGATATCAGAATCGAAACATGCAGTTGAGTTCATGTCATTAGATGCGAAACATGCATTAACAACACCAGAAGCACCACCGAATTTAGTACCGATATAGTCTTCAACTTTGATGTCATAGTAATCAAGAGTTACAGCTAGGCCTGGTACATAAGAAGGACGATAAACCGCACCCAAAGTCAAAGTCTTGCTGGTTTCCGCATCAAGATGCTTGTTACCATAAGAGAATGATTCGATTTGTGAGTTAGGTTGTACGAAACCAACAGTTACAGGGTTTACACCAAGTTGAGCAGTACAGAACGCAATTGTTTGAGCAGAAAGTGTTCTTGATGCACCGTTGTTTACGTTTTTAGTTGAGCAAGGATCGGTGAATTGAGGGAAGCCTTGGTCACCAGATTGGAACAATTCAAACGCAGATGGTGCACGGCTTGCTTGCTGATACATTGCGCGAACCAACAAGTCATTAACAGGTTTCCATTGTAAACCTGCTTTGAATGCAGTGGTTTCACCAACTGATGAGTAGTTTGAGTAACGACCACCAACTTCAAGATCAAGTTTTTGAGCAAACGGAAGATCTGCAAGAAGAGGGAAGGTTGCCTCACCGAAGAATTCAGTAGCGTCATAACCACCAGAAACCGGACGTTCAGCGTTGAAGCCGAAGATGTCACCAGAGCCGTGAGCAGCATCAGGTTCGAATGCGAAATCATCTTTACGATATTCTGCACCAACGTTGAAGCTTGCATAGCCAGCAGGAAGTTCAAACAGGTCGCCACCAATGTTTGCGTTCAATACTGTACGTTCAAAGATTGTTGTATCGCTGAAGTTCAAACGAACGAAGTTAACTGCTGCTTCAGAAGCAGAGTTTGCACCAAACAAATCAAATGGTACGCAAGTTGGGAAGATTGCAAGAACCGCTGCGCCGCAAGAAGTTGTAGTTGCGCCTTGGCTAGTGCCGCGGGTAGCAGCAATCATTCTTGAACGAGAAACGTCGTTATATGTTGCGTCTCTGAATTCAGTTCTTCCGTAAGAAGCACTTACATCCCATTTAAAGCCAGTTGCAGTTGTGCCACCAATGCCAGAGAAGAATTGGAATTGTTTGTTGTTGTGGTCTTGAATACGTGCGCCAACTTGATCCATACGTTTACGGAAAACGAAGTTATCATTTGGATTTGCACGAGCAGCAAGAATTGATGCAAAGCTTGCGTCGATGAATGGGTTATCAGTTGCAACAGACAAACCAGTCATTGGAGTAGGTGCCAATTGGCTAGACTGACGGTTGTCAGTGTAGAACAATTCAAGACGACCAGTTACGTTATCAGTAAAGTTATATTTACCGAAAACAGCTGAAGAGATTCTTTCGCCAGGTGACATAAGGTTGTTTACTGGTGAGAAGTTGTAACGGTCATTAACCGCAGCGGTCATGTCGAAATCGTTACAATAACCATGTGCAACGCCAGCTGCTGTAAATGAAATGTTAGTTGAAGAACCGTTTGATTGGCAACCTGCAGCAGTTGCAGTTGATGCAAACGGGTTCAAGGGAACGTTATCAGCACGACCAGCAACACCAGTTGCAGAACCACCGGCATTTGAATATTTCGCCCAATCGCGTTCACCAGCAAGAACTACATCACGTTTATAGTAAGATGTATAAGCAGTGATGTTACCTTTACCGTCTGCGAAGTCAGTACCTAGAATTGCTGAGATGTCATAAGAAGCACCATCACCAACTTCTGTAATGCCTGATTGGCCAGAAATTTGAAGACCATTGAAGTGATCTTTCATGATGAAGTTAACAACACCAGCCATCGCGTCTGAACCATATGTAGCAGATGCGCCGCCAGTAACAACTTCAACTCTTTCAATCAAACCAGCAGGAATTGCGTTAAGGTCGATAGCAGAAGAAGCTTTTGTAGCAGGGGTCATACGGTGACCGTTTACAAGAACTAGAGTTCTTGATGGGCCAAGACCACGAAGGTCAACAGTTGCAGTACCATCTGATGGGTTGTTTGATGCAGCAGTTAAACCAGGAACAACTTGTGGAAGGTTGTTAAGGATTTTTTCTGTTGTAAGCGAGCCAGTAGCTGCGATTTGAGCAGCGCCAAGTGAGGTAATCGGGCTTGCAGAAACGTAATCTTTTTTAGCAATACGAGAACCGGTAACAACAACAGTATCACCAGTTGTAGTATCTTGTGCCATTGCAGGCATAGCCATTGCTAGACCGGAAATAATGGTCCCTGCAAGCAATGCACCGCGCAGTTTATTAGAGTGTAAATTTATTTTCACTGTGGGTTTCTCCTAAAATTTTCCCCTGCTTTGAGACATACAGTCCCATTGCAAAGCGGAAAATTTGTTGAAAACGCCACTTAAGTCAACTTACTTATTACATTTAAGTAAGTGCATTCGCGTAACTTTGTCGCAAGTGTTGCGCAATTGTCGCAATTTGTTAAATCTTTATGTTTTTTATATCTATAATTGAAGATAATTTTCTCAAGATGTAGGAATTATAAGCAAGTTTCTTTCTTGTAAATAAAGCATAGTTCATTAAATTTAGTATATGCAGGTAAATATTATACAATAATTGCCTGTTTTTTGTACATGTTTTTAATGTTTTTGCACGCTTATTAGTTATTTATGCCAGTGAAAATGGCGGGCATTCATTATGCCCGCCAATCAATTATTTAAACTTAGTACTTGAATTTCATACCAATTCGGTAAGTTCTTCCAATTACACCCGCCGCAGAGAAGGCATAGTTGAAGTTTGATACACGTGAAGCATAACCAGTTGAACCATAAGAAGAGTTAGGGTCATAAGGTGCTTCGTTATTGAATATGTTACCAATATCAACATATCCAGTGTAGTTTTCATTTACTTTATACTCGAAGTGAGCGTCAGTATAAATGAAAGGCTTAACTTCACAAACAACAGGTGTTTTACCATCACGGTAGTAAGAGATTGTATGCAAGCCAGCAGCACATGGTTGATCCCATGTATCGCCTTGGTCCATTGCAATCCAGTTATAGCTACCAGTGTAATAAGTTGTGAAGGTAGTGCTGAAGTTGCCATATTCAAATGTATTCTGCCAGTTACCTTTCCACTTTGGAGTACCAGAACCAGAAGTAATATCGTTATTACCTAAGGTACCATCAAAGCGTTCTACGTTACCTGCCATATCTTTTTGTTTGTAATATGAAATATATGATGCTTGAAGCCCAGTATTCCATTTCACAGTGTTGAAAAGATTAAAGCGACCATTTGCAGCAAAGTCAAAACCAGAGTTGGTCATTTCAGCCAAGTTTTGGCGTGTGAAAATAACATATGCAACACGTGGAATTGCATTTGGATAAAGCGTATCAGCTTCATCGGCAACAATTTTATAGCCATCCGGAACGGTCTGACCAGCAAGGAATGCCTCAACAGCAGCGGCCCAGCCAGATGGAGTCATGATAACATCTTTTTTGGTGATTTTGTAATAATCAAGAGACAAATCGATGTTTTTCAATGGACGATAAACAACGCCAAGAGATGCACCAGTTGATTTTTCAGGTTTTAGGTCTTTTGCGGCAATTGTTGTTTTACCAATGCTGAATGCACTAGCATAAGTATTGTTACCATGTGATGCCTTCCACGCCGCGTTGCTAGAAGTATAGCTAACAAAGCCTGTGGTTGGATCAGAGTTGGTTTCAGCAATTGAAGGGGCACGGAAACCTTTTGAGATGCTTCCACGGAATGCCAAGGTTGGCATTACTTCCCAGCGACCGCTAAGTTTTGGTGAAAATGCTGATTGACCAGTTGAGTATTTGTCATAACGACCTCCAAGATTAAGATCTAGACCTTTTAATACTGGCGCATTCAATTCAAAGAATGCCGCATGAACAGAACGTCCACCAACTGCACCAAATGGGTTAATCGCAGAAGTCCAACGCATAGTTGGATCGCCGCCAATTGGGTCAGGGTTCGCAGAGCGGTTTGAGATAGATTCCCAACGGGTATCAAGGCCCAAACCAATTGTTGACATACCGCCAGGCATAGAAATCAAATCTCTTGATGCGATACCTCTCAACTCGATTAGCTGTGAAACAGAGTTTTGAGTATTAACTGGTGCGATATAATCTCTTGTTGCCTGTGTGTTTGCAGACGGATTAACAAAGTTATACATACCGCTGTTAATGGCATTAACAAGGTGGTTTAAATATAGAACGCCGTGACGCTCATAAGTAAGCCTGTTGTCAGATGCAGCGAGGTCAACACTATAATTCCATTTACCCGCACTTCCATCGATGCCAGTAGCAAAGCGGAATACTTGGTCAGTGGTTTCAGTATAACGAGGAATATCTTCAAAGCGATAGAAGATTCTTGCAACATAACCTTGTGACGCAAATGGGTTGTTAGGGTTAAGTGTGCCATTAGCAGATGTACATGTAACTGTACCGATTGGGCATACATAAACTGGTAAGTATGCACCTAGAGAACCATATACACTGTTGGTTGCGTTCAAGCTAAATGTTGTGCCAGCTTGCCCAGCAGTTGCACCGCTTCTTAAAGGTTGCGGTGTGCCATCAAGGTGAGACTTATACTGATAGCCGCTAAACATGAAGTGAACTTGAAGGTTATCGCTTAGGTCTTTTACGCCATGCATAGCAAATGATGCACGAGTGTTTTCAGGATTCAAAACCGCGTATTTGTTTACGACATCCAACTGACAGAATGTTGGGTTCGATGCATAACCAGATGTTGCTGTCGCGCCAGGGACCATTGCTGTTCCAACGGTTACAGATGTCATTGAACCGCAGCCTGCAGAAGGGTTGATTAACTGGTAATCACCTTTTTGAGTAGTACCTAAATATGGTCTAACAACCGCTACGCCAGTACCAGCGGTGCTTGCGCCAGTAAATGTGCCGTCAAATTGCAAACCGTTTACAATACCATTTGTACGGCATGTTTGTTTGCCATCAACAACAGATGTTGCGCATAAACCGCTCATATTTGCTGTATTGTAAGGATAGTCTAGATCATAAGCATGTAGCTCATCAGTGTGTTGATATTCTGCAGCAAAATAAAGGTTATAGCCATCATCAGCTAATTTTCCTTTGCCCCATAATATATTACCACCATAGTTTGCCTTACCGCCATCAAAACGGTTGCCACCGTATATTTTACCGCTTAAGCCTTTATATTCTTTGCGGCTGATAACGTTAATAACGCCTGCAATGGCATCTGCGCCATATGTTGAAGACGCACCTTCTTGAAGGACGTCCATTTGCGCCGTTACCATGTTAGGAATTGCGTTCAAGTCAACAAAGTTTCTTGTCGCATCATCGGCAAGTGGATAGTATGCCATGCGCATGCCATCAACAATTGTTAATGTTGAGTTTGATGTCATAGAGCGTAATGAAATAGCAGATGCACCTTGTGCAAAGTTTCCGCCTGCTGACCATTCGTTGGTCATTGCGCCACCACCGTTACCAGGAAGTGTTTGCGCAATTGCTTCAATTGTGGTTCCGCCACGTTTTTCCATTTGCACGGCACTGATTTCTGTAATCGGCGCATTTGCTTTTAGGTTCTTGTTGCGGATAATCGAGCCTGTTACAATAACTACGTTCTCATCGCTCTTTACGGCCGTTTTTTCTTGCGCCATTGCCGGTGATATAAATATCATTCCCGAAATAATGGTCCCAGCAAGCAAAGCACCGCGTAGTGTGTTTTGTCTGTTTTGTCTTTCCAATGTAGGTTTCTCCTAAAATATTCCCCCGCATTGAGGCAAAAAGCCCCACTGCAATAAAAAATTTGTTAGAAAATTTCTACTTAGTCAATCCAAACATTACATTTTTGACATGATTTCTGCACATTTTTGCCATAATTAATGCATGATTTTGCCATTATTTAGAAAAATCATTATTAGATTGGCATTTTGGCAACCAATTCTACCTAAAAAAGGTGGGTATTGGTTGGCGTAAAATATGAAATACTAAATATTGAATTGTTGCTTATTGTTTTTTGTTTCAGTCTTTATCTGATTCAATGTTTCTATATTTAATATTTAATATTTGTACTCATGTTCAGGAATATAAAAAAGGCGGCTCTTTAAAGAGCCGCCTTTTATTTAAAATCAAATAATTAAAAACTAGAAGTTTTTACGGAAGCTTGCATAGAATGTGCGTCCATACAAATCATAAGGACCACCAGCAACAGAGTTGCCCAAGCGAGTGTACCAACCAGAAATCTGGTTCATAGAAACGTTTGGTGGAGTTTCATCAAACACATTGTTAACACCAGCAGTTACAGACCAATCATCAGATTTATAACGAACTGAGAAACCATGAGTAATAGTTGCTTCAGTGTAAGGTTTAACTCGAGTGGTTGTTTTCGAGTAGATAGAACCTACAAGATCTGAGTTTTCTACGCCGTAGTTAGCAAGATATTGCTCATTATTGTAAGCATAGTTTGATGCTTTACCAATAAAGTCGATATCCCATGTATATGTCCAATCGCCACGATCAAAACGAACAGTTGCGTCACCAACGAAGCTTGGTTGATAAATCAAGCCAGCATAATCGTCTTTTTCACCCAAAAACTCTTCGCCAGATTCAAGCATCCAGCTACCAGATAGGTTAACTGTCAACTTACCTAATGAGAATTCTTTGCGGTAATCAGCTTCTAAATCGATACCACGGCTAGTTAGCTGTTCAATGTTAACGTAACCAGTTGTAATAGAAGTGATTTTACCAAATTCAGAAGAGGTTGGATTTGTATCGCGTGTAAATTTGCTGCACAGTTCAGTACGACCAGTATAGCACAAATATGGAATGTAATAAGCATTCAATTTTGTGATAGTGTCATTAACTGTAATGTCATAATAATCTACGCGCATACGAAGATTTGTAGATTTTGGTGTCCAAGTTAAGCCAATATCCCAGTTGTCAGCTTTTTCAGGTTTAAGAATACCTTGAGAGCCTTGAGTGATAATAAGGGCAGACGAATAAGCACCTTGATATGCAGGGTCTAGACCAATAGCCGAACAAGCCGCTTTGATTTCAGTATCTGTTGAATCTCCCCATTCAATACAAGGGTCAACAGAAGTTTGACCTAAGAAACCAGTTTGGTTTGCAAGGAACAATTCATAAAGTGCTGGTGCACGGAAGTTTGTGCCTTGTGAAGCAGAGAAACGGAACTCTGGAGTAATTTGCCAATTTAAATTAGCTTTATATACGCCATTTGATCCGTAAGATTTATATTTAGACTGACGTCCAGAAAGGTTCAAATCAAGCTTTTCAACCAAAGGAAGTTTTGCAAGAACCGGAATATCCAATTCCAAGAAACCTTCTTTAACATTGTCTGTTCCTTTTGTACGGCCCGCACCAGTTGAGCCCCAAAGGTTTCCATCTTGAGTGATTGGACCTGGTTGGTCATCAATTGACTCTTCACGGTAATGTAAACCAGCTGCAAATTTCAAAGGACCTGCAGGAAGTTCAAATGCAGTACCGTTAATAGATGCTTCTACGATATTTTGTTCGTAATCAGTTTTACCAACATCATGCGCAAAGAAATATTTTGTTTGCGCCGCATCCCAATCGCCAGTTGCAACACTGTTTGCGTTCAACCAGTTAAATGGAACACAACCTGCGCCTGATCCAGTAGGACAGCCAACGATTGCTTGTTGGAACTCATCATATTTAATTACGTCTTGACCGTATTTACCGTGTGATTTACCGGTTTGCGCGTAAATTTCCCATTCCCAATCATTTGCAAATGCAGGCAATAAATCGCCAAAGCCACCGCCAATAGAAGCATTGAAACGGTAAGTGTCAATTGATTGGTCGTTGTTGAAGTCAAATAATGCAACTGGGGCTGCATAACCACCAAATGGGTTATAAGATGCGCTCGGTGCAGTTAACCAAGAAGTTGTAACTGGAGACGCAAAAATTTGACGAAGTGAACGGAATTCTGATTCACGTTTGTTGTAGATTAAATCAGTTTTAACTTCCAAATCTTCACCAAATGGTAGTTGATAACGACCAGATGCGTATAGAGATGTAGTTTTAACAGGGTTTACTACAGTTGTTTCATCATTTTTAGATGATTTGAACGGGCGAAGCAAAATTTGTGCTGTCGGAGTTGCTGATGAACCACCAGTCGAAGTACCGATTTTTTTCCAACCCGGAATTGGGCCAGTTGAAGTAGAGTCAGGAACCCATTCACCAGCATTTGCACCGGAATAAACTCTTACAAGACCTTGAAGTTGGTTGTAGCATTTATATTGACCAGTTGCAGGATCAATTAGGTCGGCACGAGCGCCAGTTGTAGGGTTGAATGCATATTCTTGCTGACATTGTGCCCAATCACGATCTCCAGCTGTAAGTGCTTTACGTTCGTAATACTCACCACCAATCATTACGTTGCCACGATCAAAGTTCCAGCCATATGAACCGTCAACGCCATAACGTTCGCCACCACCGTCTTGGGTGACATAGGCTTTTGCACCGATTTTGCCGCCTTTTTGGTTGGTGTTGGTAATGATGTTAACAACGCCGCCAACAGCTTCAGAACCATATACAGTTGATGCACCATCTTTTAGGAACTCAACACGGTTTTGCATAGAGAATGGAATGGTATTCAAATCAACTGCGGCAACAGTACCACGAACACCAGCAGGAGGCATACGCTTACCGTTTACAAGAACAAGAGTCCTAGTAGCACCAAGTCCTCTCAAGCTTACTGTGTTAACGCCAGGGCCACCATCAACAACATAGCCATTCCATGTTGAGTTAACCTGTTGTGCGCCAGCTGCAGTAGTTGAGCCGTAAATTACGTCAGAAGTTTCTGCATCACCTTTTAGTACAGATTCTTCGTTAGTAATTACCTGAATTGGAGATGTTGAGTTGAATTCGTTGCGACGAATACGAGAACCAGTAACAACTACGACACTTTCGTCTTTCTTTACTGCTTCTTCTTTTTTCTCAACTTTACTGTCTTCTTTTTTCGTTTCTTGTGCAAAAGCACTAGTACCAAGCATAAGCATCATTGCAGCAAAGCTTGTACCTAAAAGACCAGCTTTTCTAAATTTCATGGTCAATTCAATTCTCCCGTCTAATATAAAGAGCCAAAACCACGTCACAGGATTGGTAATTTAAGATTAAAATTAAATCATAATACAGCAATGGAAACCTGCTTAATTGAAGAATTTACAAAAAAGCAATGTATATCGCCAAACTAACAAGTTCCGTGATTAAACTTTAGTAATGGTTGGTGCGCAAAATTTACAAGTATTAATCGCAGTTATATGAAATATTTTTATACAAATGAGTAAATTTAAAAGTGATTTGTTACGAATTTGCAACAATTGTTATTGCTTTAAGCAATATTATTCGTTGTGTTTAGCATTTTTTGCCTTATTGCAAAATGGTATCAAGGTTTGATTGCAAATTTCATTTCACACAGGAATTTAGATTCGTATGTGACAAATCTCTATCATTTGTCATCATTAGCAATAACGATATTTCGGTTGAAAAAAAAATTAATAAACTATAGATATACGTGCATTGGGCGTATTGAAACTTTTAAAGAAGTATGGTTTCAATTGCCTTAGATTAACATGTTTTTATCTTTACATTTTTTCATGTTTAATAATTAAATTTTTAAATGTTTTCAAATCCGAGAAATGGAATATATATTGGGCTAAATTATTTCTTAAAATGAAATAGCCTAATTTATTCTTATATTTTGGAACGAGCTTTCTGGAGTGGCTGATGCAAAAATTCAAGAAAAATTTTCTGATGACCTTAACTAGTTTGGCTACGGTTGGCCTTGTTTCTTATGGATTGCCAGCTATGGCAGAGCCTTGGAAACCTTCCACGCCTGCATTGCCTGTTAGTAACATTGCTGATTTGCAAGTTATGAGTAGCGTAGTTATTTCACCTGATGGAAAACATGTTGCGGCTGTTACACTTGGCAGTAATAGACAAAATGTTGTGACCGTTTGGTCAACGGATGACATGACCAAGGCGCCGGTAACCATTGGCGCATCGTCAATGTCCATATATTCAGTACAATTCCTGAAAAATGATCGTATAATGATAACCGGTCTTACTCCTGTTACCATGGGAGCGAATTCAGAATGGTACGCCAAATATACTATTACAGACCTTGAAGGCAAAAAGTTTATTGAGCCATTTGGAAGTCAGGGCGAAATTTCAAACAAAGCTGGATTAGTTAGTCGACTTGGTAATGATAAGGAAAACGTATTATTTCAGGTTTTTAACGAAAAATCTTATACAGTCGATTTAGTGAAATATAATATTTATAAAGGAACCCAAGAAAGGCTTGCTCGTGGCGGTGACTACGAAGAATATGGCAGAGTCGATTCTAAAGGTGAACTAAGAACTAAATCTGAATTGAAACCTGAAGGCGGTAGTTGGATTAACCACATTTATTGGAAAAATCCTTCCGGCGATTGGATCGAACAACTTCCTCTTAAAGATGACATACATGAGAGACATACAATAAGTATTATCAAGCTTAATTATGATGCATCCAAGGCGTGGGTTATAACCAACCAGGAAGCAAATTATGCAGAAATAAAATTGTATGATTTCGCAACCCAAAAGTATGAAAAAACGCTTTTCAAAAATACTGAGTTTGATGCATCTGGCGTAGTATTCTGGCAACCATCTGAAGATGCTAATGAAGATGATCCAGTTTTGGGTGATATAGTGGCCGGTTATTGCTATGATGAGGCTGCAGAAGTTTGCGTTTATTCTGACCCAACTCTAAAAGGGTTACAGGCAAAATTAGAAAAATTATTCCCAAATACAAATGTATCTATTGTTGCAAGAAAAGGTGGTAAAGCTACTTTAGTGAAGGTCTCTGCGCCGCAATATCCAACTACTTGGTTCTTGCTTAAAGATGGCAAAAATCTAATTAAGATTGGTAGTGTTCTAAAAGATTTTGATATGAAAAATCTCGGAACAGCTCAATGGGTTGATATACCTGCGCGTGATGGAAATAAAATTCCATCCGTTGTTTACCTCCCACCTGGATACGATAAAACAAAAGATGGAACTATACCGTTGGTTGTTATGCCGCATGGTGGACCTTGGGCGCGCGATTATTGGGATTGGGATTTTTCTAATTGGGCACAAATGTTTGCAACACGCGGATTTGCGGTTATCCAACCGAATTATCGAGGTTCTGAGGGACTTGGCTTGCAACATTGGAAAAATGGCGACAAGCAATGGGGTCTTGGAATGCAAGATGACGTTGATGATTCCGCGAAATGGCTAGTTGCACAAGGTGTTGCTGACCCTAACCGTATGATGGTGTATGGTTACTCTTATGGTGGTTTCTCGGCATCTGCTGCTGCAGCTCGCTCTGGAGGCGCTTCTAAGGGCTTATGGCAATGCGCAATTTCAGGTGCGCCTGTAATTGATATTGATAAACTAAGGACTAATGAATGGGGTGAGGGGCGTATCCAACGTAAGGTACAAGGTTGGACCGTTGACGGATGGAACCCTCAAAAACATCTTGATGAAGTGGAAATTCCTTGGCTAATTTATCATGGTGAATATGATCGTCAGGCTGATACTATGTATTCACATGATGCAACTGCTAAAATGAAGGCTTTGAATAAACCTAACTTTAAATATGTTGAAATTCCGCGAATGTCGCACCCTTTGGTTAAACAATACCCTGTACAACGCGAGTATTATTTGAACTTGATGTTGGATTGGATGGCAAATGATTGTGGTAATATTTCAAAATATTTTGATGCACCAGATTCATCGTCCGCTGTAAAGAAAAAGCCGCCAAGCGGTCAGTAAATAATAAAAAGCCCCCAGAAATGGGGGCTTTTTTCATTTTATGCATAGATATCTTGAGCGGTGGTAATCGTTTGGATTATCTGCCCAGCCTGTTATGTTTGGATTTACTAGGTTGCGACTTGAATCGAAGTAAATTGGAATAAATGCATTATCTTTAAGTGCAATTTTCTCTGCTTTTTCAATTAGTTCTTTGCGTTTGTTTGCATCTTTTTCAAAATCAGATTGTCGTAAATATGTATCAAAGTCTGGATTTGAATATTTGCCGTAATTCATTTCACCTGCTGATGTTTCAAAAGCATATAAAAAGTTGCGTGCGTCATTAAAATCAGCAACCCAACCGGCATCGCCAACCTCAAAATCGCCTCTTTGCATTTTGTCGTAATTAATTTGAACATCGTTGCCAACAATGTGAACATTTACCCAATCGCGGCCAATGTCGCGCCAGTTTTGTTGAACAACAGGCGCTATTCTTGGGTTATCGCGTGAATTACGATAGCTAAAGGTGAAATCCAATGGGTGTCCTGGGCCATAACCTGCTTCTTTCAGTAGTTTACGTGCCAGTTCTAATTTTTGCGCACGTGGCAAATCTTTCCAATCTTGGTGCACTTTTTCAAAATCATAATTAAAGATACCTTTGGGAACTAATGAATACGCAGGTCTTTGTCCACCTTTTAAAATTTCATTGGTAATAAATTCACGGTCAATGGCAAGTGATAATGCTTCGCGAACTTTCGGGTCGTTAAAAGGCTTCTTTTTAATATTGAAGATATAATAGGTTATTGAGTTGTAATCAGAAATCCTTGCATAACCTGGCATGGTTCTATCTATTTCTTCACGTCTGGAGCCGCCAAAGTTGGTATGTATGTCAAGTCTATCTGTTTTTACCTGACGCTCGGCAGCAATGTCATCTTGGGTGGGGTAAAAATAAACCCCATCAAGGCAAACATTTTTTGCATCATAATATTTAGGGTTTTTGGAAATGTAAATAAAGTCGTTTGGTGACCATTGTTCTAGTTTAAAAGCACCATTTACAACAATATGCTCTGGGTTTATCCAGCTATCACCGTATTTTTCGACAACATGTTTGGGAACTGGATAGCTAATTGGATGGGTTAAAAAGTCTAATAAATAGCTTGCAGGATGTTCGAGGGTAACTTGAACGGTTTTGGGGTCAATCGCTTTGATGCCAAGTGCATCTTTTGGTAATTTTCCGTCAAAAACCTGTTCTGCATTTTTTACTAAAAACAGCATTGATGCATATTGTGTTGGCGGTTTCATTGTTAATAGGCGTTGCCAACCATAAACAAAATCATCCGCTGTTACAGGAACCCCGTCTGACCATTTTGCATCGCGTAACTTAAAGGTCCAGACCAAGCCATCAGGGCTTGTAGTCCAAGAAGTTGCCATACCGCTGATTGTTTTTCCGTCCGCAGTCGAAGTTGTTAAGCCTTCAAGCATATCAGAAATTATTTGATGTTCCCATGTCCCGGTTGCGACATATGGATCAAGGCTTTTAGGTTCGCCGCTATTGCCAAAATGTATTATTTTGTCGCCACTTTGCTCATTTTTTTTGCTGCATGCGCCAAGCCCGCCACTTAAAAATAATGTCAAACAGGTTGCAGCAAGTAATTTATTATAAATCCGTCTGTTGGCGCTCATTATATCAATCTCGGTAATGCTAATAAATTAATTTGAATTTATTCATGATTAAGATATGAATCTCATGAACCACTATCAAGGCTAAAAAATTATGAATATAAAATTTACAAGATTGAAAAAAGCTGCATTTTTAGTTCTATTGGCAAATTTTGGTCTGCCAAATGCAGTATATGCGCAAAATGATGCTCAAACGCCTTTGCAACCACTTTATCAATGTGCCACGCAAAAAGACGATGCTATGCGCCTAAAATGCTATGATGATGTTGTTGCTGGGATAAAGGTTAAAGAAGAAAAAGCTGAATTAGTGGCAATTGATGCCCCAAAAATGCAGCAGTTGAAAAAAGAGGCATTTGGTTTTTCAATCCCGTCATTTTCAAAATTGAAAATCGTTAAGGAAAATGCCAAGAATGATGAGGGTGACAAGGTTGTAATGCTTGTTACCAAGTTTGATGACGGTGCAAAGCCCAAAGTATATTTCGATAATGGACAAATCTGGCAAGTTATCGATAGTGAAACAATTGATTATTTTAAATCGCTTCCAGCAAATGGTACAATACAACGCGCTAGTTTTGGTTCATATATTCTTAGCTTACAAGGCAGCAAAAAAGGCTATCGTGTAAAGCGCGTTGAATAATTACCGATCTTTAGGGTCGATTGCGTCACGAAGGCCATCGCCAATAAAGTTAAGGCAAAACAATGTAATCATCATTGTTACCGCAGGAAAAAATAGCAACCACGGTGCAATTTCCATTTCACGCGCGCCGTTGGAAATCAAATTTCCCAAAGAGGTGAGGGGTTCTTGAACCCCAAGCCCTAAAAAGCTTAAGAAGCTTTCGGTTAGTATTACCGCAGGTATTGTAAGTGTTACATATACTACAACAGGCCCAAGTAGGTTTGGCACAATATGGCGTGTGATTATTTGATAAGTGCTAAGGCCGGCAGCTTGCGCAGCTTCAATAAATTCTTTTTTGCGTAAAGAAAGTGTTTGCCCGCGAACAATACGTGCCATTGTAAGCCATTCAACCGCACCAATTGCCACAAAAATTAAAATGATATTGCGACCAAAAACTACCATCAAAATTATCACGAAAAATATGAATGGTAATGCGTAAAGAATATCAACAATACGCATCATAATCTGATCAACTTTGCCACCAATATATCCGGCGGTTGCACCCCATAATACACCAATTGTTAGCGATACAAATGTTGCAACAACACCAACAGCCAGTGATACCCGAAGGCCATATAAAAGCCTTATGAATAAATCACGCCCTTGTGGATCGCCACCGAAAATAAACATGTTTTTAAGACTAGGCCCAACCAGAACCATGTCGTCAAAAATTTCATCATATTTATTAACCCAAAACAATGGACCAAAAAGCGCAAGTATTACCAATGCCCCCAAGACGTACATCGAAATCACAGCAGCCTTGTTTTTCATAAGTCTTGCAAGCGCATCGTCCCACAATGATCGACCTAAAATAGCCGATTTTTCAAGCAATTGCGCTTTTTCCTTTGGGGTTGCAATCATGCTCATTCGTAGGTCACTTTCGGGTCAAGCATGCCGTAAATAATATCGGCTATCAGGTTTAGGATAATTATTAGAGAGGCATAAAGAATAACAACTGCCATGACCACTGGATAGTCGCGCTGTAACGCAGATGTAACAAAGTTACGCCCAATGCCTGGAAGTTGGAATACATTTTCGATGACAACCGACCCTGTTATTAAACCAGCGCACGCAGGACCAAGATACGAGACCAAAGGTAATAATGATGCGCGCAATGCATGTTTTACCAAAACAACAGAATCAGGAAGCCCTTTTGCACGTGCTGTTCGTATAAAGTTTGAACTTAATACTTCGATTGTGCTTGAACGTACAAGGCGTGAAATAATTGCAATCTGCGGCAATGATAGGGTAACAACAGGTAATAATAAGGTCTCAAAAGTCATTTCACCGAGATCAAGACCAGCAGTTGGCAGCCACCCAAGTTTAACACCAAAAAATAATGCCAATAGAGGGCCAGTAACAAATGTAGGGACACATATACCCGCCATTGCCACTGCCATTACCGAATAATCTTGAATCTTATTTTGGTTTAATGCGGCAATCAGGCCAAGAGGAACCCCAATAAATATTGCAAGGCTTAGGGCAAATATACCTATTGTAATAGAGACCGGAAAGCCATTGCCAATAATATCTGAAACATTTTGATTCTTATAAATAAGGCTTGGTCCTAGATCAAAAACGAAAAGCCCTTTTATATATTCGAAAAATTGTGCAAATAAGGGCTTGTCTAGGCCGTAATGCTGCATAACCAATTGACGAATTTCTGGCGACATTGCGCGCTCAGAATCAAATGGGCTGCCAGGTGCAAGACGCATTAAAAAGAAAGCCATAGCGATAATAATAAACATCGTTGGTATTGCGACCAACAATCGTTTAAGCGCGAATGACAGCATAGAAAAATCCCCCAAATGTGCCACTAGTGGAAGCCCATTTTTCATTTTTGCATACAATTTTATAAAATCATTGCTTAGTCAATTGAATTTGTGCAAGATTGTTAGATAAAGGTGTGTTTATTTGTAAATGCAGCTATCAAGCCCACTATCACGAACTGTATTTGCACCACGTGCAATCGCGTATGCACGCCTTTGAACATATGGCCCAGGGGAGTTAACGCGGTATTTTTGTGGGCTAGGCAGAATTGCTGCAATCCGTGCCGCTTCATATGGCGTAAGATCTTTTGCGTGTTTATTGAAATAATAAAGCGATGCAGCTTCTGCACCAAAAACACCATCGCCCATTTCGGCAACGTTCAGATACATTTCCATTATGCGTCTTTTGGTCCAAATGGTTTCGGTTAATACTGTAAATCCTGCTTCAAAACCTTTACGTATGTATGAACGTGACGGCCATAAAAAAAGGTTCTTAGAGGTTTGTTGCGATATTGTTGACGCACCACGAAGCTTCTTGCCTCTTTTATTGGCTTTGTATGCTTTTTGCATTGCGTCTAATTCAAATCCGTAGTGATGACAAAAACGGGCATCCTCTGAGGCAATTACCGAATCTACAAGATTTCGATTGATTTTTGACAGACTTATTGGATGGTAGCTTATTTTGTTACCTTCAATTGCCCTTTGTATCATTAGTGTAGTAAACGGGGCGGGAACAATCATATAAACTAATACCCACAAAACAGAGAATGCGACAAAGCCAATAATTAACTTACCAATCCACCCAAATAGTCCAGTCTTTCTTTTCTTGCGCTTTAAGGTTTCTAAAGGCGGTGTTGGTGTAAAATCGGGTTGGTTCATTTTTGTTTTTCTAATTGGTTTATTGCAAATTGGGCGGATGCCTTTATGCCGGCATTTTCTGAATTTAAATAGTTTTTTGCATATTTTAAAAGGGTTTTGTTTTCTGAATTACCTGCTGCAATTAACAGATTACGCAAATATTTATTAAATCCAATCCTCTTTATCGGGCTTTTACGGAATTTTTCGCGAAAGGCGGCATCATCGGGAACAAACATGTCAGCAATTGACGAACTTTCAAAACCTTCGCGTGGCAAAAAGTTTTCATCACTTGTTGGGACTGCAAACTTATTCCATGGGCATACGGCAAGGCAATCATCGCAGCCATAAATACGGTTGCCCATTTTTCCCATTAATTCATCAGGAATTACCCCGTCATATTCAATTGTAAGATATGAAATACAAAGGCGCGCATCAATTTTGTAAGGGGCAATAATCGCCTTTGTTGGACAAATATCAACACATGAAGAACAATTACCGCAATGATTGCTTTCGCGTGTGTCATATTCAAGCTCTGTCGCAATTAATATCGAGCCAAGAAATAAGTATGAGCCAAATTCACGCGAAACAAGATTTGTATGCTTTCCTTGCCAACCAATCCCAGCACGCGCAGCAAGCGGTTTTTCCATCAATGGGGCAGTATCAACAAACACTTTAACTTCTGCACCTGATTTTTTGTGCAATATTCCTGCAAGAGCTTTAAGGCGCTTTTTGATTACGTCGTGATAATCATTATTTTGTGCATATGATGAAATATTCGCATTTGCTTTTTGAGATAGCTTATCTAGTGGATTTGATGCAGGGGCATAATTAACCCCAAGCATGATAGCACTTATTGCGCCATCCCACATCGCGTTTGGGTGACTTCGTCTTTCGAGTGTGGTTTCAAACCATTGCATAGTGCCATGGTAATTGTTTTCAACAAACTGTTTTAACTGTGCGCCGCTTTCCCACTCTTTTCTTGCGTCACAAATTCGCGCAACGTCAAAGCCATTTTCGATGGCAAGTTGTTTTATTGAATTCGCGCTAAGTGACATCAGAACCTTAAAAATCTAGTGAAGCATAATGTGAAGGCGGTGGGAACGATAACAGCCTTTCACCAAGAATGATAGCAAAACTAGGGCGTTGTTTAAAGTTTTGGTAGTAGTTTTTGGCATTTTCAAACCTACTCCAGTCAATTAAATCAAGATAATCCAATATCGATATTTGTGATGCCGCAATCAAATCAACAAGGGATAAACGCTCCCCGGCAAGCCATTGTGATTTTGCTGTATGGCTGTCGATTGCGCCAAGATAATCGCGAATTTTATCACGAATTTGCCGCAAAACGCCCGTGTCTGGGTATGAATTACGATTTATGTATTTATCAACTTTTTCAGCCAACGCCAATTCAAGAATGGGTTTGAAATCAGAATTAAATTCTTGAGCCTTAACGCGAATCTTTGCCCTTTCTAGGGGGCCTGAAGGGAATAGGGGTGGAGTAGGGATTATGTCTTCTAAATACTCAAAGCCTGCCATAGCGTCTGGAATGATTGCGCCATTGCCCCACAAATCATCAATTAAAACAGGCGTTCTTCCACGTTTGTCCACCGCAAGTAATTCGGGAGATACCCCACCCAATGGAACTTCAATAGTATGAAAGTTCACGTGTTTTTCACCCAATGCGATTTTCATCGCCCTTGATAAAGGATCAAATGTACGGGTGTGGAGAATTATCATAAAAGGTCTTTTGCCCAAAGTTGGTTAATATTTTATTTTATATCTATTACGTGCAAAATGGAAATCACATATGGTTTGATGTCGCGATAAAAAATACGCCTAGCATAATCGTGAGGTATAAACTTAAGCGAAGCGCAAGCGCGACTGAGTGCTGCGCGGAGTCGCGCGCCCCACCGGAGGCATGAGGGAACAGCATTTGCGTTCAGCAAATGCCCCGAATTAGCCGAGAGGTATAAACTTAAGCGAAGCGCAAGCACGACTGAGTGCCGCGCGGAGTCGCGCGCCCCACCGGAGGCATGAGGGAACAGCATTTGCGTTCAGCAAATGCCCCGAATTAGCCGTGAGGTATATATTAATGCACAAATGTGTGCATAACCATTGAGATTTTGGTGTTTCGTATCTATTTAAGCAACAGTCTTTTTAAAAATTTAATTTTCATGAGGAAATAATGTCTCTTTTACCAGCAATAGCTACTATGAATGTTCTTGCACAAGCCGCACCTGCTGCGGGTCCGTCAGATATTTTAATGAATTTCTTGCCGATTATTGCGGTGATGGTTGTGTTTTATTTCCTTCTTATCCGTCCACAGCAACAACGCATGAAGCAGCACCAAAAAATGCTTTCAGAGCTTAAAAAAGGCGATACCGTTGTTACTTCGGGCGGATTTATTGGCAAGGTAAAAGCTTTGGGCGATGTTGACGTTTCTGTGGAAATTGCACCAAATGTTGTGGTTAAAGTAGTGCGTGGAACTATTTCAGAAGTGCGCACTGAAACCCCTGCAAATGACGTGAAATAACAAAGGAAACAGGACGTTGATAAACTTACCTCCCTGGCGCATCTGGACGGTAGTCATTGTTACTATTCTTGGAATTATTTGGGCGTTTCCAAATACCCTAAGCGAGGATGCACGTAACAAATTACCAAAATTTCTGCCGCATTCGGCAATTAACCTTGGTCTTGACCTGCAAGGCGGTTCGCACCTTTTGTTTGAGGTGGACAAGAACGCCATTTATAAACAACGTATCGATGCTGTTTCGGATGATATGGTTGGCGTGCTTCGGGGCAATGTTGAAGGTAGCAAAACCAAACTTCCTGCCCTTGCTTTTAGTGGCCGTGGCGTATCGCCAGATGGATTAACTGCAAAAGTAACAATGACTAATCCGTCAGACGTTACCGAGGCGGTTCGTAGAATCACTACACTTGGGCAGCCTATTACTGATGCAAATGGGGTAAGTGCTTTAAAGGATTTGATTGTTACATCTAATGGTACAACAATCAGCGTTAATCTTTCGCCAGAAGCAATGGTTTCGATGGAACGCCGTGCAGTTGCGCAATCAATCGAAGTTGTGCGTCGCCGTATTGACGAAACCGGCACCAAAGAGCCTTCAATCACGCGCCAAGGCAATGATCGTATCGTGGTGCAGGCGCCTGGTGAATCGGATCCAGAAAAATTAAAATCATTGATTGGTCAGACTGCAAAGCTTACTTTCCAAATGGTTGATGAAAGTGTTTCAATGCAAGAAGCAATGGCGGGTCGTATCCCACCGGGTTCTGTATTATTACCACAACCTAGCCGTCCTGAAGAGCCATATGTTCTTGTTAAAAGTCGTGCTACATTGGGCGGTGAAAACTTAACCGATGCGCGTCCAAACCAAGATCAAAACTCTGGTAATTGGGTGGTTTCATTCCGTCTTGATAGCGCGGGTTCAAAAATATTTGGTCGCGTTACAACCGATAATGTTGGCAAAAGATTTGCGATTGTTCTTGATAACAAAGTAATTTCTGCGCCAAATATTCAAGAGCCTATTCCGGGCGGTTCAGGTCAAATTACTGGTAACTTTACCCTTGAATCAGCTTCAGAACTATCAACCCTTTTGCGTGCAGGTGCATTGCCTGCGCCGTTGAAAATTCTTGAACAACGCTCTGTTGGTGCGGAATTGGGGCAAGATGCCGTCAATGCGGGCGCAAAAGCGGGTATTATTGCTTTGGCCTTTGTTGTTGCCTTTATGTTGCTTGCATATGGCTTCACTTTTGGTGGCTTCTCAATCATTGCGCTTGGTGTAAACGTAATATTGATTTTTGCAGGCATGGGTACTTTTGGCGCAACTTTAACATTACCAGGTATTGCCGGTTTGGTATTAACACTTGGTATGGCCGTAGATGCCAACGTTCTTATTTATGAACGTATGCGTGAAGAGTATGCAGCAGGACGTTCGGTTGCAATGGCACTTGATGCCGGTTTCAGCCGCGCGGTTATGACAATTATTGATGCGCACGTAACATCGTTATTGGCTGCAATTATTTTGTTCTATTTCGGTTCAGGCCCTGTTCGTGGTTTTGCATGGACATTGTCTTTGGGTATTTTAACTTCAGTATTTACTGCGGTTTTGGTTACGCAGGTTTTGATTGCCTTATGGTATCGCCGCACCAAACCAACCGTACTTCCTATTTAAGCGAGTGAATGATGAAAACATCATCTAAATGGCCTTTAATCCGACTGGTTCCAAAGCAAACGCATTTTGAGTTTGTGCATTTTGCGCGCCTTGCGGCAAGTATTTCAATTCTTTTGGTAATCTTGTCTTTTGTATCTTTTGCAACTGGTGGCTTTAGAAAAAATCCGGTTGAAACCTTTAATGCAGCACAGGGTAATTTTGGACAAAAAACTAGTGCAGTGTTTGCAGATGCTTTCAACCTTGGTATCGACTTTAAGGGTGGTATTCTGGTTGAGGCGGTTGCACCAAAAGCAATCGATATTGCAGATTTAAGAAGCGAACTACACCATTTGCCAATCCGTGACCCACAGGTTCAGGGCTTTGATAAACCAAATCAGGTCATGGTTCGTTACCTTGCTGATCACGAAGATATGGAGCGCACAACTAAAATTGTGCGTGACGCAATTTCGCAAAAATATCCTGGCACTACTTTCCCGCCGGCAAGCTTTGTGGGCTCAAAAGTTTCTGGCGAACTTTATCAAAACGGTATTATGGCTTTGGTTGCCGCCATTAGCTTTATGCTTGTGTTTATTTGGTTCCGCTTTGAGTTACAAATGGGTGTGGGTTCGGTTGCCGCACTTTTACACGACGTTATCCTAACCCTTGGATTTATGTCGGTAACAAGGCTGGAGTTCTCTTTGACATCAATTGCGGCAATTCTAACGATTATTGGTTATTCAATGAACGATACGGTCGTTGTCTATGACCGTTTGCGTGAAAATATGCGTAAGTTCAAAAAAATGCCAATGGCACAATTGATTGACCTTTCAACCAATGAAACACTTTCAAGAACCATTATCACTGGTATGACGACATTGCTTGCGCTTGTTGGTCTTACCGTGATTGGCGGTACCACAATTCAATCATTCACAATTGCAATGATTTTTGGTGTTATTATCGGTACTTATTCATCGATTTATGTTGCTGCGCCTTTCAGTCTTTTGATACCGCGCAACAAGATTGATAAGCCTGAAAAAATTGTGGACGACAGACCATAGTGAAGCATTCTTTATTGCAATATGCACAGGATAAAGATCCACGTCGTGGTTCTGCCTGTGCTTATTGTGATGAGAAATATCGCGAAGCTCTTTGCGCACTTGTTATTTTTGACACAGAAATTTGGTCAATCCACACGCGCTCCGGTGAAATGGCGCAATTTCGCTTGCAGTTTTGGGCGGATTTAATTTCACAATATCCCAATTCAAAACCTTTTGATGATGCGTCACAGGCATTGTTTGCTTTATTGAGTATATGCAATAAAGACACTTTGCTTGCCTATTTGGATGCGCACTTTACATACCTTTCTGATAATGCCCTAGGGCGGTTACAGGTATGGCAAAACTATTTTACACTATCGGCAAATATTTGTGATCACTCTGGTGACTTTGCCAATCGTTGTGCACAAATGGTAATAAATGCCATCAATGGTGACTTTGCAAAAAATGATAATTTGCTTGCGTCAATTAATTCCGGAATTGCGGTGCTGCCACCGGAAGAGAGGGGCAAATATATCAATGATTTGCTATTCCTACGTTTGACCAAAAATAGTAAGTCATTCAACGATATTCATAATGAACCAGCGCGAAAACTTGGCCTCATTGCGCAGTTTAAGCTATTCACCGGTAGATTATTTTCCAAGCTTTAGTGTTTCAACACTTTTACAAAAAGTGGCTTGTGGTGGCTTTGCGGTAAGTTATCACCAATGTCGCATGATTGGATTTTGGCATTAAAACCAAAGGCGTGGTCTGTGGCAATATTTAACAGACCTTGGTTATAGGTTGTCCCCAAAATACCGCCACATCTTACACGCTTTGCACCAGAAGTTTTGGTGAAGTCTTTCATGGTTCTATCCCATGGCACAAGACCAAAATCACCAACAGTAAGAACCGCAGTCTCCTGATCACCCATACGGTTTGCGGCACGATTGATAATTGCATTTTCTTTTGGTGCGCCAAGGCTTGGGTTAACGCCAATAACGGTTAGGCTGTTATCCATTGGGCGTGCCATTGTAGGTTCACCAGGAAGGGTAACAGCGCGCCAATTTTCTTTGGCAAGAACGGCCAAAGAAGTCGGGTCATTGGCAATCGGAACCTGAATAACTGTCCAATTTGGTATGTCGCCGGCAATAAGTTTATTTGCACCTGCAACTATCAAAAGGGTTGCGCCATTCTTTTCGCCTTGGGTTACAAAGCTTTGCAATGCCTTGGGTGAATTTTCAACATTTGCCCAACCAACAATATTGGTTTCACCAGTGCCACCAATTGGCGCGTCACCAAGGGTTGGAACAATGTTGACAACAAAGCCCAATAGGCAAAGCAAAGAAGCAATAGCCATTTGCCAATTACGAAGATAAGCCCATATTGCGGCACCAATTAATGCAAAACCACTCCAGATAATGCCATATGAAGCAATATCAGAAAACGGCCTTCCAAGTGGCGCGGCAAGCGTTGAAATCAATAATAAAATTGCCATACCGCTAAAGAAAACGCCGCCCATAAGCGCAATCTCATTTGCTATTTTAACCTTGCGGCGTTTCTTTCCTTTTGGCCTGCGTTTTTTAGGCTGTGGAGGAGGGACTAAAATTGGCTCATTGAATAATGCACTTGTCGCTTTAACCGCTGGTTCGGCTTCGGATTGGGCAGGTTGCACACTGGCTTCTTCAACCTGATTTTGCTCAATTGCTATTTCGTTTTCAGTGGTTTCTTCAATTGCATCAGTTTGAGTTAAAGTTTCAACTTCATCACTAATTGCAACGGGGTCGTCAGAAGATGCAGTTTCTTCTTTTAACTCTTCAGTTTCAGCTTCAGCGGTTTCGGGCGCGGTTACAACATCATCAGAGGTTTTTTCATCTGTTGTTTCATCAACAACCGGCTCTGAAATTTGCTCTTGAGTTTCCTCATTGTCGCTTAAAGTAACATTTACTCTTGTGTCATCTTCGGCGTCATTTTCGGCGTCTTCTTTGGTGTTTTCAGGGGCGCTTTCAGGAATGCTTTCCAAAATGCTTTCTGGTGCGTTCGCAATGATTTCTTCTTTTTGCTCTTCTAGCAATTCATCATCAGACAAACGCCAACGCTCAGAAAGATTATTTTCTTCCTCTGCTTGGTCAATTGCCTCATTGGCGGCGCCATCCATCGTTTCAAACGGTGTGATTTCTGGATCAAGCTCAACATCATCTGATAAGATTTCAGAATGGGGTAATGCTGTTGTTTCCGCATCATACTGATTTGTTTCAACAAATTCTTCTTCGGAAACTAGTGCAGTTTCATCAGCTTCTGTGACGATACCATTTTCTTCAGTTGGTTCTTGAAGATCAACAATTGCATCACTTTCTGGTTTTTCATCCAGAATGATTGCAATATCTTCGGCACTAAGTTGTGGAAGTTCTTCTTTGATTGGGCTTTGATACGCAAAATCAAGTTCTGGGTCATCAAAAACCGAACTCTTAACATTGTCGTTATTGGGTGCTGTCGCCACGGGTGCGCTTGAATTAGGGTTGCGAACTTCACCAACACTTCGGCCAAGAATTGGATCATAATCCTCTGGCAGAGGGTGGGGAATGTTGAATTCAAGTAGTTTTTTACCCATGGTCAAAACGTCTGCACCTTTTCCTTATCTTACGGAAAAAGTGGTGCAGCCGTCAAGCCCGCATCTTCTGGAAGACCAAATACAACATTGAAGTTTTGAACTGCCTGTCCGCCTGAACCTTTGATTAAATTATCAATTACGGAAATGACAATTGCGCGCCCTGGGATTCTGTCTTCAAAAACTTGAATTACGCAATTATTTGTCCCCTTAACCCAACGCGTATCAGGTGATGCGCCTGCTTTGGCAAGGCGAACAAATAGTTCATCCTTATATTGTGTTTCAAATGCCTGACGCAGATCATTAATTGAAACGCCGTCTTTCATTTTAACATAGGTTGTTACCAACTCACCACGGGTCATTGGGATAAGGTGGGGCGTAAAATTGACAATAACTTCTTTTCCCGCCGCAATACCCAATTCTTGCTCAATTTCTGGGGCGTGACGGTGCTTGCCAACGCCATATGCATACATGCTTTCGGCAATTTCACAGAATAGGTTTGATTGCTTTAACGAACGGCCCGCACCAGATACACCAGATTTGGCATCAATGATTAAATCATCGGCGTGGATTAAATTATGTAATACTAATGGTTTTAATGCCAATAGGGTTGCGGTTGGATAACAACCAGGGCAGGCAACAATTGGCGGTGCATTTTTCAATTCATCGCGCGCAAATTCGGTTAGACCATAAACCGCATTAATGGTTTTTTCTTTATGCAGATGTTCACGCCCATATGTTTTTGCATAAGTTTCAGGGCTTCTTAGGCGGAAATCAGCGGATAAATCAATCACTTTTACGTGTGCAGGAAGTTCAGATAATAATTCCTCACTCGCGCCATGTGGTAAGCAACCAAAGGCAACGTCAACATCATCCCACTTAACATCTTCGGCCTTAAGCAATGGGAAATCGGCATATTTATGCAAATGTGCATAAAGCTCACCAAAGCTTTTGCCGGCTTGTTGGTTCGCTGTCAAAGAGTGTAATCGTAGATTAGGGTGACCATCAATAAGTCGGATAGTTTCTGCACCAGTATAACCAGACGCACCTAAAACCACCGCATTATAAATATTCTTTGTCATTTCAATAACCTAATCAATTATCTTGTCATAATTATAGTGAACAAGTATCCGCGCTTTTAAAGCAAAAAATCAAAAAGTCATCTAATTTTTCTTATAAAACCAAATGAAGCCAGCGAAAAATCATAATTATCCATCAATTATGCGTTTTGAACAATTTGTAACAATGTTTATTTTTGATAAAATGAATGTAAATCAATAACTTAATTCTATTATTGGCGTTTATTTTAACAGCCCCTCAAAATGTTGACATTTGTTGACATCGGGAAAGTGCAATTCGCCATTATGATAAAATGCGCATTCCCCAAAACCCTGACATTTCCTGATATTTAATATTCAAACATCGGGGTTTATAAAAACATTATAAGGGTAAAGTTTGAGGTGGTGATAGTTGTATTGTTGCCCCCTCAGTCACGATAAATCGTGACAGCTCCCCCGTAAACAGGGGAGCATAGGTGCGGTTCTTGTCCTCCCCTGCGTTAGCGGGGGAGGTGCCGCCATAGGCGGCGGAGGGGGCTACCTCCCACGTTGCAATATGAGTAGTCTTATGCGAGGTATGGACAGCGTCTTTCTGCACCACCCCGTGTTTTCTATATCAATGACAAATCCTTGGCGGCGGCATTCATCATGGTTTCTTCGATTGCATATAGGCCAGAATTTCCACCTTTTTGCGGTGTCTCAAGGCTTGAGTTAATAAACCATGCAAAGCCTTTTTGGCTTGTGGTATCAACCCATACACCCGCCAAAAGCCCGTATGCCTCACCGTAATGACCGTATAAAGTGGTTTTAAGACCTTGGATTGGGCATCTGTCATCTGGCTTTATATGCCCAACACCGGTTGCATAGTCGGTTATAAGTTCGGAATCTTTTTCGGCATTTGCGCCATCAAATTTCCAAACGTCTTTCAGGACATTTGTTCTTAAACCATCGTCAAAGAATGGGTTGGCACCCAATATAACCTGCCCAATGGTGGCAAGGTTTTCAATATTGGCACGTAGTCCACCCTGTGGGCCAAGAATTAGACCATTGGTGCCAATTTTATAATCTTTTAGCTCAAGATTATCTTTTGTGTTTACGATTGGCCTTGGTTTTGAAATTGGGTCGCCATCGGTTTGCACGGTCCAGAAACTATCATTACCAAGGCGACGGAATAGGGGGGATGAGTTTTTGACATCTTCATCAGACACCAATGACCAATTAAAACCGCAATCCATGCCCATTGGTTTAATGATATTATCATGGGCATATATATCAAAACGCTGCCCTGATATATTCTCGATACATTGCGCAATTAGACCTAGCCCAAGATTTGAATAACAAAAATAACCAATTGGCTTGTCGGAAAAATGGTTGCCATCAACCCAATTTGGGTTGTTTGGCGTAAAGAAGCTTTCGAGGGTTTCGCCGATTACGCCACGATAATTTTCGCCATCGTCACGAATTGATGATGAATGCGATAAAATATGACGCGCACTTATAATCGCATCGGGAAAATGGGGGTTACGTAATTTAAAGCCCAGATATTTTGAAATATCGCCATCAAGATCAAAACGCTTTTCTGATGCCAGTTTCCATGCGCAGAATGCGGTCACAAGTTTTGAAATTGACGCAACCCGAACTTTGGTTTTTGTGGTAATTGGGGCATCACCGCGCCCCGTTCCAAATGCGCCTTTAAAGACGATTTTATTACCTTCAAATAACGCATATGCGCCACCTTTTATTTCATTTGCGGCAAGTGCGGTTTCAAAGGCATTCGTTATTTCTATATTAGTGGTCACTTTTTTTTTAAGTAAATTATTGAAAAAATTCATGGACCGATTCCATGCAAGATTAGCCATTTTGTCATTATAACGTGGCGTTGTGTCGTTATTAAACCCATGCACAGTATTGGGATAAACAAATGCAACATAGTCTTTATGATTTGCTTTTAGTGCTTTTTCATAATCCGGCCACATTGCATTAAAGCGTTCGTCATCTTGGGCAAAGTGCAATAATAATTTGCCTTTGATATTAGGAACTTTTTCTAGTGGTGGGGGTGCGCCATAAAACGCAATTGAGGCATTAACTTTATTGCTATTGGCGGCAAGATAATTTGCCATACCACCACCCCAGCAGAAGCCAATCACGCCAACTTTGTCATTCCCGTGCTCGGTAATATCGGCAAATTTAACAGCAGCCATGAAATCTTCACGAATTTTATTTTGATCAAGTTTTGCAAATAATTCGCGCGCCTTGTCTTCATTGCCGGGATAGCCGCCAAGAGCGGTAAGGGCATCGGGCGCAATTGCAATATAACCATTAAGGGCGATACGGCGTGTTATATCTTCGATATGTGGATTAAGACCACGATTTTCATGGCACACGATTATAACCGGTAATTTTTGAAAAATTGACAGGTTTTTAGGGCGCGCAAGATAGGCATTAATAACACCAGAACCTGATTTTGATGGGATTCTAATGCGTTCTATCCATAAATCAGGGTGATTGGGGGCAATTTTCTGTGCATTGGCAAAATCAGGAACAAGACTGGCTAAATAGCCGCTTGCCACACTTGCAGAAATCGCAAATTTGCCCGCCCCTTCGATAAAACCACGGCGGTCAATGTCACCATGAACAAATTTATCAAAAAGTGACAAAATCTCTTTTGGAAAATCGTGATGTGTTTTTTTCATAATGGCATCTTAACAATTGCCGCAATTTTGCCAAGTATTAAATATAGCCAAAATAAATAATTATCTTATTATGCCATTAAATTGTTTTCAGGGGGCAAAATGCGTTTAAATAATAATCGCCGCGAATTTGTTGGGCTTTTGGGCGTTACGTTGATATCATCATGCGCGAAAATCAATCATGATATTGGTGTCGATAAAAACGAATATAAGGAATTGACCGATGCATTTGCCGCGCTTGAAAAATCAAGTGGTGGCAGGCTTGGCATTTGTATTCTTGATACCCAAAGCGGTAAATATATTGGGCATCGTATTGATGAACGATTTGCCATGTGCTCGACTTTTAAACTTCCGCTTGCGGCATTTGTATTTAATGAAATCAATGCAGGGCGCCTCGATAAAAATTTAATCGTTCCATTAGATCCAACGGGATTAAAAGTTTATTCCCCGATTGTGCAAGCCGCATTGAAAAACGGAAACATAAATATTGTTGATGCCGCCAAAGCCGCACAAATTAGCTCTGATAATATCGCTGCCAATGCGATATTAAATCACTTTGGTGGGCCCTCATTCTTCACGCAGAAAATTCGTAAAATTGGCGATGAAACCACAAGGCTAGATGCCATTGAGCCAATGATGAACGTTTTCAAACCAGGCGATATTGAAAATTCTACAACACCGGTCGCAATGGCGCATTCATTGGATAAAATCCTGACGAAAGAATATGTTGGCGATGAATATTATAATCTTTTGACAGGCTGGATGAAGGAAACACAAACCGGTCTAAAACGCTTGCGTGCTGGCTTGCCGGTTGATTGGGTGGTTGGTGATAAAACCGGAACCGGTATAAATGAAGGTTATGCCAACCGCTATAATGATGTTGCTTTGGCGTTCACACCCGAAGGGAAACGGGTGATTATCACCTCTTATTTTGAATCTGATAAATATTATGATGACATAAGAGATGAGGATCAAGACATATTAAAAAGGGCTGCCGAAATAGCAGCCCGATTTATCAAAAAGTAATTGAGTTATTATGCAACTTGCAAATTGACAGCAGAGGTTTTGCCGCGTCTGTCAGTTTCAAGTTCATAAGAAACTTTTTGATCTTTGTTCAAAGTGCGAAGACCAGCGCGCTCAACAGCAGAAATGTGAACAAATGCGTCATTGCCGCCACCTTCAGGTGCGATAAAGCCATAGCCTTTGTCAGTGTTGAAAAATTTAACTGTTCCAGTAATCATAGTATCATTCCTTATAAAAACATTACGCGAACCAAAAAAATAGCACGCATAAGAAATAAGAAATGCTAAGTATTGGAAGTCCTACCCACGAGGGGTAGTAGTAATATTGTTTCAACTAGCCGAAAATATTGTTTTTGCCAATCGCAAAAAATTGTTTTACACAGTTAAATTTGGGATAATAGCGTGAGGATGTTCTTTTGAAAAAAGAAATTCATTTTATCGATCGGGTTGGCTGGCTTCGTGCGGCGGTGCTTGGCGCAAATGATGGCATTATCTCTACGGCATCTCTTATTGCTGGTATTGCGGCAACAAATGCGACAAAACCCGCGATTTTTTTTACCGGCATTGCGGCATTGGTTGCCGGTGCATTATCAATGGCGGCGGGCGAATATGTTTCCGTAAGTTCGCAATTAGACACGGAAAATGCTGATTTAGAGCGTGAGAAATATGAATTGGAAAATTTCCCTGATGCCGAAAAGAAAGAGCTTCAGGATATTTATATCAAACGCGGCCTAAGCCCTGAATTGGCGCTTTCGGTTGCCGAAGAATTGATGAAAAACAATGCATTAGAGGCACATTCGCGTGACGAACTTGGGATAAGTGAACATCTAAGCGCAAAGCCAGTACAGGCGGCGATCGCCTCGGCACTAACTTTTGCGGCGGGTGCTGTTTTGCCAATTTTGGTGATTTTGTTATCGCCGCGTGAATATTCGGTTTGGGCGGTTTCATTGTCATCAATTGTCTTTTTGGCGCTCTTGGGGGTTGTTGGTGCGCGTGCCGGTGGCGCCAATATAATGAAATCCGTTATTAGGGTTACTTTTTGGGGCGCGCTTGCGCTTATTGTAACCGCAAGCATCGGTAAATTATTCGGAACAAATCTGTAAATCATAAATTTTAATGAATGTGGGGCAGGGCAATGCGATATTTTTGGCTCTTGATTATGGCGTTTTTCTTGCCGAGCTTGGCAAAGGCAGATTGTTTAAAAGTTGCCGATGACCCACAAATTACAATGCGTTTCGATAGGCTTGAAGCATTAAAAGCAATCAATTTTGAACGCAAAGAAGTTTTTCAAGCACTTTGGGATACATCGCTTTATGAAACTATGGGGTGTTGGGCGACCCCTGTGGGTAATTTTGATGCACAAACCCTTTCGGTTGGGGTTTTGCAATGGAATTATGGGCAAAACTCGTTGCAACAGCTTATGAACGGCTATAAGGCACAGTTTCCCGAAGAGGCATCATTCAAAGCCGAAGTCGCACAATTAATGCCGAATTATGGCGCGGTTGCATTTGCCGATGATTGTTTAATTACACCAACGCCGCAAAGCTGTAAGGATAAAATTCTTGCGGCACATACCCCTGATAACAAGCTAAATCCGACAATTGCCGCAGAATATGAGGCGTTATTCAACAGCCTTAAAATGCGACAAACCCAAGTTGACGTTTTTTCAGATTATTTAATCGAAATGACGCCAAAATTTAAGGCGTTATTTGGTGATGATATTACACCACTAAAAGTAAAATGGGGTATTGATGTTGCAATTCAGCAAGGCTTTTTGAAATATAATGATCAGAATTATTTCCTTAAACCCGATGATGTAACCGCAATAAATAAAATATATTCTTCCCAAAATGTGGAAAAACGCAAAGCCGCACAATATAGCATTATTCGTTGGTATTCGGGGCTTTGTGGCGGTATTTATCAAGGCGTAAATGCGGCGCAATGTAATTATAACATTAAATCATGGTGTGCGGTCATTAAACATGGCCTTAGTGATGAGCAGGCGCAATTGCTAAACTTTACTTATGTGCGTTCAAGAATTGCCCAAGGGCAATCAGGTCGCTGGCAGGCGAATGCCTTTGCAAGGCGCACAAAAATCGCGTTAAATACTGGTTGGGTTGGTAAGGAAAAAGATGGCTTGCCCAAAGGCATTCATAATACATGGAAATGCAATAAATGGCTGGTTGAGGAATAGCTTAATCCAAAAAACATAGGTCATTATGCGGGGGCATATTTTGAATAAAATATTCAAACAATATTCCATGATTGCTTTGGCGGCTTTGATAATTACAATTCCGGCCATTATAAACGGTTTTCCATTTGTTTTTATGGACACGATTGATTATCTTGGTGGCCATGTGCGGATTTTTTGTCCGCCGGCATATGGCGCATTTGCAAGCACATTACGTAAAATGGGTAATATATGGCTAATCCCTGCGATACAGGGTTTCGCAGTGGCATATGTATTATACTATTTAAATAAAGTGATGTGGGATAGGGTGCGGGTAGTTTGGTATATTGGCCAAATTGTAATGTTGACCTTGTTTTCAAGCCTACCATTTGTTTCATCACTAATAATCGCCGATATTTTTACGCCGATTTTATTTATTAGCTTTTTTATTCTGGCCTATTATCAAGATAAAATAGATTTGGTCACAAAAATCATTTTATTGGTAATATTTGCATTTTCCGCAATGGCGCATGTTTCAAATATTTATCTTGGCGCCGGGCTATTGATACTTATGATTATGGTTGAATTGGCGCGTGGCGAATTTCGTAGGCATTTATCTGGACTGGCGTTCGTAATTGGTGGTCTTATGTCGGCGGTTGTGGTTTTGCTTGCTGTTAATGTGACCTATTTCAACAGTCTGTCGCTTTCACCATCTGCACCAACATATATGCTTGCCAATTTGGTGGCACAGGGGCCGGCAAAGAAATATTTGCAAGAAGTATGTCCGAATGCAAATTATAAAATTTGTAAATATTCCAATCAATTACCGTCCGAAGTTAATGATTTTATTTGGCGTAAAGATGGAATTGTTATGCGAATTGGTGGCTTTCAATCCCTAAATGAAGAAGCGGCGACTGTTGTTAAGAAAACGCTTGTTAAATACCCAAAAGAGGTTGCCACCATTGCCATTAATTCGTTTGCAAAGTCATTTTTTGTTCATGAACCCGCCGCAGAGATTGATAATAGTATCACAAAGGAAAATTTCCCAAATGTGTTGGAGCATTATTTTGGGAGTGGCGCAAAACAACAATTTCTCAAATCGGCACAGGCAAATGACACGTTTCCGCATCATTTAATCCGTACAATTGACGACGTGGTATATCCTGCTTCATTGGGCTTGCTTATAATTGCCGCAATTTGGTTGGTTCCAAGGTATAAGGACAATAAATACTTGCTACCACTTTTTACGTTTGCCTTTATCTGTGGCAATAGCTTCATATGTTCGGTTGGATCAGGGCTTTTTGATCGTTACCAATCGCGGGTTTCATGGCTTATGGTGCTGGCTTTATTACAAGTTTTGGCAATGTTGATTATAAGTAAAACGCCATTAAAAGTGGCTAAAAGGTAATCTATTGTTCAAATTATTACAGTTTGGCAAAAAATTTGGCATGAAAATCGCATATTTCTCTTGATTTTGTCGTGAAAATGATAGAATAGGCGCAAAATTGTGCAGCGCCGCATTTTGCGATGTTGGGGGAGTAATGAATGAAGTCCGCTTTGGTGGATAATGCTTGGTTAATGAATAATTTTAAGCGCGCGCTATTAATGCTTTTGTGCGCAACAATTATGACCATGCCAGCCATTATTAATGGTTTCCCTTTTATCTTTCAGGATTCTGCGGATTATCTTGCGGCATTGCCAAGGTTTTACCGTCTGCCTGTCTATGGCTGGTTTGCCAAAATCGGCGCGCTATTTGACAATATCTGGCTTATCGCTTTTGCCCAAGGGCTTATAATTTCCCATTTGCTTTATTATGTAACCAAAAGCATTTTTGGCAAAGTTAATTATGGTTTATTGGCACTTATGGTTTTGGTTTTAACCCTTATTACCAGCCTTCCATATTTTAGTGCCTTTATGATGGCGGATGTTTTTACGCCAATTTTGTTCCTTACCCTTTATTTATTGTTGTTTCATTCCGATAATTTACCACGCTTTACCTATTATTATTTTTGGGTATTGGCGATTTTCGCGGCAATGGCACACATTACCAATATTTATTTGGGGGCAGGGCTTATAATATTCGCGGCATTCTTTAAATGGGCGCGCTCTGGCTTTGCGCTTTCGGCCCTAAAGCCTGTGGCATTGCCTTTAATATTGCTTTCGGTTTCTGCCGGATCAATTATGGCAATCAACCAATATTATTTTAAGACATTTAGTCTTTCGCCTGCATCACCTGTGTTCACGCTTGCCAATCTTGTGTCGCAGGGGTCAGCAAAAGAATATATTTTGAATTCTTGCCCTGATGCTGATTTTAAAATTTGCCAATTTGCTAAGGCACTACCAACCGACGTTAATGAATTCATCTGGAGCAGAACGGGAATCGTTATGAAAATGCGCGGTTTTAGCGCTTATCGTAATGAGGCAAAAGAGATTGTTAAAAACACCATCGCAACCTATCCAAAAGAAGTTGCTCAACAGGCGTTAATGTCATTTGTGAAATCATTTGAAAAGCATACGCCGGCGGTGGAAATAAATTCATCAGTAATTTCCGATAATTTGCCGCATTATATTAAAAAGGTTTATGGCGAAAAGGTACGTCGTGACTTTTTATATTCGGCACAGGCAAGTGACGGGCTTCCTTATGATGCCATTAAAAAGATTGATAATATTGTTTATCCATTATCGCTTTTGGCAACCATTCTTGCGGCAATAATATTCTTGCCACGTGTTAGGGATAATAAATATTTATTCCCATTATTCACAATCGTCTTTGTTATGGGCAATAATTTCATCTGTGCCGCTGCATCGGGTCTGTTTGACCGTTACCAAGCGCGTGTATCATGGCTTATGGTATTTGCTGTGATGTTGGTGATTGGGATTGTTTGGCAGGAATGGCGCGGGAAAAAGGCTTATAATTTCCTCAAACAAAATTAATTTGCAGATTGCAAATATTTATATGAAATAGTTTTATGAAAATTTTTTATAAAGTAGCTATTTCGTTTATATTTGCTTGCGCAAATATTAGTCCCGCATTTGCCGATGGTGTAAAAACCCTAAAACCAGATAAGGTTTTTGCGTATTATGACAAGTTTCTAAAGCTTCCACCAGATAAAAAGAATGCAATCAAGGTGGATTATTATCTGATAAATAATGGCGGCAATATAAAGGCCTTCAATCTAATCTATAAAAATCAACGATTGAAAATTCCGTACGACAAGTCTGGGAAGATTTTATTTGCGCCGAACCTTGATCAAATGCAAAACGGATTAATTGAAATTGCCGCAGTAGGTAAGGGTGGAATCACGATTGATGCAAAGCCGAACCTTCCGCTAAATAGTCATTACGAAATTTCCCAAATTAATGACGCATTATCAGACTTAAATTCCACAATGTCATTGGCGGGGGCTTTGTCCTTGGCGCTTCCTAAACTTAACTCGGTTAAATTTGTTGGAACGTCATCGGGCGTTGCCATTTTACGCGATGGCAGACGTGTAACAATCAGTGAAAATAAAAATGGAATTATATTTAACCCAACCCTTTCTAAATATCGCGGTGCGGTGGCGGTTGAATTGAATAAGAATCCAATTGGTCTTGAATACGAAAAATAGAAGTTCCGATAAGGTATTATAATACCGCAAAGCTAACCTATTGTTTTTATTGTAAAAACAGTAGGGGTGTTGACAAAAGAATCATAATCTTGTTTATGCGCCTCACACAAGCCGTCAAAAGTCATTTTGGCGGGCTTATTGTTTTAAACATAGGATAGTTTTTATGTACACAAAAAGTGCAAAAACCGCTGAAGCAGACCGCAAATGGATTGTGGTTGACGCTGATGGTGCGGTTGTTGGTCGCCTTGCTACTTTTATTGCAAAGCGTCTTCGCGGTAAACATCGCGCTGATTTCACCCCACATGCTGATGTTGGTGATTTTGTTGTTGTTATCAATGCCGACAAAGTTAAATTTACCGGCAAAAAAATGGAAAACAAACGTTATTACCGCCACACTGGTCACCCAGGCGGTATCAAAGAAACTTCACCTGCTAAAATCCTTGGCGGTCGTTTCCCAGAACGCGTTCTTGAACAAGCAGTTCTTCGTATGCTTCCTAAAGAATCTCCACTTGCACGCGATCAATTCAAAAAACTTCGCGTATATGCTGGTGCTGAACACCCGCACGAAGCGCAAAACCCAACCAACGTTGATTTCAAATCAATGAATAGCAAAAACGTAAGGGGCGC
>APMI01018299.1_pt1 | contig 57378 bp, 48 predicted proteins | sample 667938 | NCBI WGS metagenome assembly APMI01 (sample SAMN01084076, study PRJNA167559) | wastewater metagenome | biome: Wastewater | place: Denmark: Ejby Moelle, Odense | collected 2011-11-28
GTTAAGTTGATGCGAAACGGTCTTGCATTCAATTGACGGTTTTCGCTTTATCGTAGAACATTTTCCTTTAGGAATTAATGAATTTTAAAATGTCGTTGTTAATTGTTTCAGCTTCGGTTACCGGCATGCCATGTGAAAAGCCCGGATAGATTTTTAATGTTCCATTTTTCAACAATTCATGTGCTTTTACAGCGGTCGTTTCATAAGGAACAATCTGGTCATCATCGCCGTGAAGTACCAGCACAGGGAGGTCCACACTTTTTAGATCTTCTGTAAAATCTGTTTCAGAAAACACTTTGATGCAATCATACTGGGCCTTTATTCCTCCCATCATTCCCTGTCTCCACCAATTATCCTGTATGCCCTTTTTAACGTTCGCACCTTCCCTGTTATAACCAAAAAATGGTATGGTTAAATCCTGGTAAAACTGTGCCCGGTTGTGTCGTGTCTGGTGGCGGATATTATCAAATACTGATAAAGGCACACCGTTTGGATTTCTTTCATCCTGTATCATATACGGCGTAATCGCACTGATCAGTACCACTTTTGCCACACGGCCTTTACCATATTGTGCCGCATACCTGATGGCCTCACCACCTCCCGTTGAATGACCCACATGCACTACATCTTTAAGATCTAAGAATTGTACGATCTCGGCTACATCAGCAGCATAAGTGTTCATATCGTTTCCCTGGAAAGTTTGGGTAGAACGGCCATGTCCACGACGATCATGAGCGATCACTCTAAAACCTTTTTCAAGGAAAAACATCATCTGTGCATCCCAATCGTCTGATGACAATGGCCATCCGTGGTGAAAGAAAATGGGTTGACCTGTTCCCAAATCTTTGAAATAAATTTCTGTTCCGTCTTTTACTGTTAGCTTGTTCATGATTTTAATGTTTAATTGTTATTGATGATTTGATGTTACAAAGTTGCTGTGAGAAAATGGTGCAGGCAATGGACGCCTTTCGCTTTGGATTGCACTTTTTCCCCGGGGGGTATTACTTTAAATGCGCCCTTAGCATCCAGGCGGTTTTTTCATGCTCCTGCACCAGGCTGGTGATAAAGTCACCCGTTCCCATATCTTCATAATCGTTGGAAAAAAGGTTGATGTTTTCCCTTAGATAGCGAATGATTGTTTCGTGGCCATACAACAATGCTGCTATAAATTCTTTGCTGCGGTGAGTGTTTGATTGGCTTTCCGTAAGATGGGTGAGTTCAAGAAAAGTCTTCAATGCAGCAGGTGCAGGATAGCCTATCGTGCGGATTCTTTCCGCAACACGATCAAGAATGGTGGCCAATTGACCGGCTTGTTCATCAAATAGCTTGTGCTTATCGTAGAAGTCTGATCCTTCTACATTCCAATGGGCATTTTTGGTACTGGTAAATAACACGTACTCATCAGCCAATAATTTTGACAGCGCAAGGCTAATTGTTTTGCGATTGCTTTCTGAGATTCCAATGTTCATGTTCGCTTTTTTAATGATGATTTGATAATGCAAATTTCATTCGAAAAACAAAGCCTGTCAATGGACATACTTCGCCTTGCGTTGCACTTTTTGGCCGCATCATTAAATTGGAAAAGCCGGCATCTTTCAGATAAAACCAATGCAGGTTCAGCACCTGGGTAATACGATAACAGAAGCGCCAGATCATGCTTGCCTGGTTTCCCGGGTTAACTCATCAGAATTGTTTGCGAAAAGCGGTGGGCGAAACACCGGCATTTTTTGTAAAGAACCGTACGAAATAGGCATCGTCCTCATAGTTCAAACTATAGGCAATTTCTTTTACCGTCATGGAAGTATGTGCCAGCAGGCGCTTGCCTTCAAGGATAATCCGGTTCTTGATGATGTCGTTAGGTGTGTCCTTGCTCAGTAAACCTATTTTTTTGCTAAGGCTTTTTGGCGTGATAAAAAGCATATCAGCATAATCCGCCACCGTGTGATGTGTTTTATAATTACGTTCTACCAATTGACTGAATTTGCGGAGAAACTGCATATCAGTTTCCTGGTTGCTGTTTGATAACTGGTGTTTCAGTTTCCATATCCTTGTTGATTTCAGTATGATCAGTTTTAATAGTATCCGAAGCATTTCTTCGGTATTGCCATCCTCATTTGTCATTTCTGCTTTGATTTCCGCTATGATGTCTTGTATGTTGGAAGATTGTACGGGTAACAGTTCAATAAACGGCACCTCAAAAACATTGTTGTACAAAATGCCGTCACAAGCTACTTCCTGGTCATGCAGCTCAATACAATAAAAATCACGGTTGAAATAAATGAGCTCTCCGCCCTGGATGTTTGTACTGAATGGTTGAATCACCACTTTCGGATTCACAAAAAGCAGCGCATCTTTTTCTAACAGAAATTCATGAAAGTCTACTTTCAAATGAAAACCTGCCGGTAAAAATAAAATTTTGATATGCTCATGAAAAGGGCTGAATGCATTACCGTCTGCCTGCAATTGGGTAAGTTCAATATTCCCAAATTTTTTATAGTTGAATTCTTTGAGCATGTTGGTAGTATGTCTATTGATTTGTTCTGCCTGTAAATAGCAAATATGCATATAATATTTTACCAGCCGGTTTCCAATTTTGTACAAACTGTTGCAACGAACCCAGGTTGTTGAAATACACCTGAAGGCCCACTATGTTATCAAACAATTTTCAGCGAGTGAATTGCATTGTCTTTAATATAAAATTGGTAATTCAATGCAGCAGGACTACCTGGAAAGTTTCCTGAAATTTCAGCTCTTAGTACCTGTTTGGCTGCTGAATATTCAAGCGGTTTCATAGTAACCTGGTACTTCTTATTTGCTTTCTCTATCCAGTTTTTAATTTCCTTTTTTCCCTGGTATGTTTTCCCTTCGTCAAATACTACGGCGGTTTCAGCAAAACAACCGGCATAAGCCGTGCTGTTTAAATTGTTTTGTGCCTGTACTAAATTTTCGATTACGATTGGTAAGTTCATTTTGTTTTGTTTTTAAGATTATTAAATAGTGGGATTGTTCCTCCGTCAATAACAAATTCAGTTCCTGTAAGATAACAGGCTCTCGGCGAAACAAGAAAGCCGACCAATTCAGCTACTTCTTCCGGTTTTGCCGGTCTGCCAAATGGTATGCCGCCCAAGCCATCCATTACACTTTTTGTTGCCTGTTCTATGGTGCTTTTTGAACTCTCTGCAATCCGTTCCATCATTTTAGTAGAAGATGTGGTCATAATCCAACCCGGCGACACAGTTAATACACGAACTCCTTTTGGTGAAACCTCGTTAGACAAACTTTTACTATAGTTGATCAGTCCTGCTTTTGCTGCTGCATAGGGCAATGTGCTATCATACAAAGGCAGTTTTCCCTGGATAGAAGCTATGTGGATGATGACCCCGGTCTTTCGTTCTACCATTTGTGATACAAAACCCCGGTCCAGCCGAACAGGTGCAAGTAAATTTGTTTGGATGGTCGTTTCCCAATCGGCATCAGTCAGTACCGCAAAGCCACCGCCCTTTGTTGCTGAACCACCAAGGTTGTTTACAAGGATATCAAGCCTGCCATAGTTTTCTAAAACTTCAGTTACTACTTTTTGCGTTCCGGCAGCATGACTCAGGTCCGCCGAAATAAAATGAAGATCTTCACAGTTGTTTTCGGGTGGGTTCCTTGCCGTAATTATAACAGTGGCACCGGCTTGTTGTAAGCGTTCAGCGATGGCTTTTCCCGTACCTTTTGTGCCGCCTGTTACCAGGGCTATTTTACCGGCGAGTTCTTTACTGAAATTAAATTGTTGTTCCATTTGTTAATGATTGAAGGGCAAAATTCAGTCATACAAATAGTTTATACAAGTACGGAAAACCGAATTGCATAGGGATAATTTTTTCCCCTACCACACATTTTGGAACATTGAGTATTTTTGTGGGATGTATGAAAGAAAAATTCCACTGAACCTGAATTGCGGGCTTGACCTGATTGGCGAAGTGCTTTACGGTAAATGGAAAATTCGTTTATTATGGTTTATCAATGAAGGTCATAAACGTCCGAGTGAATTGCAACGGAAAATTCCTGATGCGTCACGAAGGGTTTTAAATATCCAGTTAAAAGAGCTGGAAGAACACGAATTGGTTTCCAAAATCATTTATCCGCAGGTGCCGCCAAAGGTTGAATATTCATTGACCGAATTTGGAAATACATTAATTCCTGTTATTGCTGCATTGGGCCATTGGGGCGATGAACATGAAGAACGACTGAGGTCTGTTATTTTAAGCCGTCCAGCTCCGGAAGATCAATGATTTTTTTAAAATGTTACAAGTCAACTCCTTTCCCGGGGTTCAGATATTTCACACCTGTTTACATGATCAATAAAAAATTAACTTCCCTGCTTTTCTGTGTATTGTTGTTTTGTAAACTTTCAGCTCAAACCACTAAAAGTTACGATTACTCTTTTTATAAGAATCGTGTTTCAAAAGCTCCTGGAAGTGTTTTTAAAAAGTTTACAGATGCCGGGATGCAGCCAACAGATCATGTGCTGACCGAAGCAGAATCCGCAAAACTGGATAAAGCCTTTTCTATACTCCCACCCTTGCATAAAAAGATACTGAAAGAGCATCTACATAGTATCAGCTTTATGGATAATATGCCAAATACGGCACTTACTTCTACAGTAGAAACGGCTGATTCAACACAACAATTTAACATTACTTTCCGGGCAGGAATTCTGAATGAAACAATTTCTGAGTGGGCTACCTGGAAGGAAAAGTCGGCATTTGATAACAGCGCAACCCCGGCCATAGAAATACAAATTGATGCCGGAAACTTAGATGCCATCCAATATGTGTTACTACACGAAGCAACCCATGTTATAGATGCCGTGCTGCAATTAACGCCCAACGCGGCAAAAGCAGACTCGCTGGCCGTTCCTACTTCGCTAACCAAAAATATATGGCACTTGTTTAATTCACCAGTTGCAAAGTACAGCAATCCATTATTGGAAAAAACACGTTTCCGCACCGGTACAATTCAGCCAATTTCATCTGCAGCAGCAATATACAATGCACTTAAAAAAACACCCTTTCCATCGCTCTATGGCATGGCTGCCTGGTCTGAAGATATTGCTGAGCTTATATCCATCTACCATCTTACCAACAAGCTTAACCAGCCCTTTATAATTTACCTTAAAGAAAATGACAGCATCACGGCTGTATTTGAACCGATGAAAAATAAATTAGTCAAAAAGCGATTCAGGCAACTACGCTTTTTTTATGATTGATTGTGTAAGCGTTGTTGTTCTGATTCAGGGAAACACAGGAAGGCCATTATCCTTAAAAACGATTCGTATGATAACTGCCTTCACTGAATTCCGCCCTATTCCTGCACCGGTTTTAAGGTAGTTCTTGGTGGAGGAAGATTTTTACTCATTTTTTTCATCTGGTTATAGAAATAAGGGAAAACAGAAAGGTCAAAGTAGCTGCGTTTTCCACCATGGGTTAGATAATTTTTATAGGCCGTGTAAACTGCCAGCTTCTCATTGAGATATTTTTTGGAATCGGGATTGTTTACAAAGTAGCCGGAAAAGTCATTTTCGAGTGTGAGTAAGCGTCTTTCTGAAAGCGTATCTCCGCAAAGTGCACAGGCCAGCAAGCGGTTGGCCGTGCGCATGTACAGGTAGTGGTCTGTACGGTTCATCTCCGTTTTATAAGTGGAGTCAGCACTGGCAAATGCAGAACGGTCCTGAAAGGGCGGTTTGAAAATAAGCGAATCTGCCGATAGGTTTAAACTACCCCGCCTGGCAGATATAATGCACCGCCATACAGGGAGTTCAATTTGATCCAGCCACTTGCGGTTTACAGGATCGTAAATTTCAAATGCCATACGTTTGTCAACCAGTAATTTTTTGTCTTTGTAGGTAAGCAATGGGCTTACATAAAGATCATGGAACAGCGGCTTGCCTGTTTTACACTCCATCACCTGGCCTTCTCCACCGCTGTATTTACTTGCGATGTAGTCAGTCCATGTCATTGCGCCTTTGCCGCTACCAATCACATTCATCGTACCCTGTTTACAAATTACCACACTGTCACCCACTGCATCTACCGGGCAAGCACGCTGCATTTGTTCGGTTGTAAGATTACAATGATAGACAGTATCCATCGTAGTTTTTTCAGCAGGATTATTTTCACTGTTGCAGGATGCCAACAGTAATCCTGATAATAATATTACAAGGCAATTCTTCATATTACCGATTTTGTACACGATGGAATGCATTTAAGTTGTTATATCCAACCTGCGATTGCAGCCCACACGTAAATATACGCAACTCCTCTACACACTTAACATTGTTAACAGCACAGGGAGATAAAATGGGGCAAAGAACCTGTACCCCGAATCATGACTGAGTTATTTTTTTTTGATCAAAGAATTTAAACGTGAAGTAACACCATTCTTTAGTTGTACAAACTCCGCCGGTTTCAGGGTCTCCTTTTGCGCTTCAATCTTTTTATCTAAAAGCAGGTAGTATTTTTTGGCTTCGGCTTTGTTATTGAGGTTCTGGTACATCTCGCCAATGCTGTCAAACAGGTTAAGGTCTTCAGGAAAAAGTCCATGGGCCCAAAGCAATATATTTAATGCATCCTTTGGCTTTCCCATGTAAAAGAAGTTATAAGCAAGCTGGTTTAAATTCTGCGGATTTAAATCTGCCGATCTTTGTTTGTAGATACCGGCATAGTATTTCAACAAGTTACCGGAATTGAAATATTGATAGTCAAAATATTCCTTCAATCCATTCAATACCCCAATTTGAAAGACCGACCAATGGGTTTCCGATGCAGAAAAGTCCTGGCTCTTAAAAACAATTTTATTCCTGAATGCTTCGCTCTTAAAAATATTGGTTATTTGATGCCTGGCCGTAATCCAGTCCCCTTCTTCGGGGTAGCCAGCAGCATTGCACATATAATAGAACTTTTCAGAAGCTAAAATGCCTGGTTTAAAACTTTTAAAACGTTTAACAAACTGCATCCTGTCGTACCCGAAATCTGGTGAAATGGCTATGTATGCATCAAACAGTTCAGGCTTTTGCAGTAAGCTGTAGCTGATAAGTGTTCCGCCATTTGAGTGCCCGACAGCGATCCTTTTTGGCAGTGTCCTGTACTTTTTATCGATGAAGGGAACCAGTTCATCACTAAGGAACTGTAAGAATTTGTCGGCATTGCCAAGGTGCCCGTTAAACCTGTCTGCAGTTTCTTTGTATTCGTTAGCCGGTAAAAAATCTCTGTTCCGGTCGCTTGAAATTACCCCCACCACAATCATGGGGCAGATATTGTTGTTCTTAAAAGCCATGGTGGATTGAACCATATCGAATATTTCCCTGGCCTGTGCATCCAAAACATAGATCACTTCAAATTGCTGGTTTTCAGAATACTGGTATTGTGCAGGTGTATATACAATAAGCCTTCGCTGCTCATTTAAAATTGGAGAGTTGAATGACATCGTATCTACCTGTTGACCAAAACAGGCTTTTGCAAGCAATAAGAGCAGGGCGGCCAGTACTTGTTTCATTTGCGGAATTTTTAACTGTAAATAATGCTGCAAATAAATTAAAAGCCATCACCTTAAATTGTATTTTTCAGACAGCGGCTATTTATTAACAAATTTAAAGATCAGCTGATTGTCTGCAAGCTTATCAATTGAGTTGAAAAAACTGGAAGGATTTTCCCCTGTAATTTTTTTGTATACTTTAGTAAAATAAGCCTGGTCGTAAAAATTACTTTCATATCCAATTTTGGTAAGACTGGTAAAATGGGTATCAAAAATTTTATTTTTCAATGAATGCCTGAAACGGGCAATTTTTTTGAAGCCGACAGGTGAAATGCCGAGATGCTTCCGGAATAACCGGTTAAATGTTCTTGTATTCAGGTTCATTTTTAATGCAATCTCTTCTATGGAAAGTTCGAAACTAAAATCGCTTAACATGTTTAAAACCTGTTGCAGCATCGCTGCTTCATTAAAAGCTCTATACCGCAGCATTAAAAAATCTTCCAGTACCTGAATCCTTTTGCTGTTAGCCTTTTCTTCGTAAAAAAGATCCAGGAAAGCTGTGTAATTGTTGTCTTCATCCCAATCGTTGAAGATCTGCGTTGGATAGCTGGCAATCGCTGTGTAGGGTGATCTGATAAAATGGTTTAAACCGAGGGGTTTAAAAAGGATGGTCAGCTTATTGATCCTGCCTCTTAACATCACATGCAAGGGAAGTTCAAATCTTCCCTGTAAAATGATCTTATAATTATCTTCTTCGGTTCCCGATACTTTTACCTGGTGAGCATTTATTTCACAGGAAACGTTCTTATGAATATTTAGTGCCTGCAGTGTATTTGGAAATGCATAATAGTCGGTTGCAAAATCGCATGAGTCTGTCTTTTGAAAATAATAATATTCAATATGCTTCCTCAGCACAGGATGTGTTGGATAATAAGTATCAATCTCCATAGAAATTTTATCAGTTCACAGAACGGGCAGGTAGTACAAACCGGAATATTGATAGCCCGGAAACCCGGAACATCTGCCCGATAAACTGCTAAAAGTACAAGGAAACGATCAATAGCCGGTTAGGGTTTTGTTAAGAAGTATTATTTATGCCCCCGAAGCTCTTTACCATCTAACATACCCGAATAAAGAGACGGTGCTGTAGTCTTCTTATTTAGCAGTGAGGTGCAGATGGCCTGGCGATGTTGCAGGGAGATAAAATGGGCGAGGTGTGTGTGCCAATGCCCTGGTTCCTGTCCCCCACGAACCGGATCAGACAATTTAAATAAATGGTTTGTGAGGAAACGAACCGAGGCTGGGATTGTGCTTTGTAACCAGCTTTTACTGTTGTTTATTTAGTATCCAAAAACAGGTAAAGTGATTTTATCAGGTCATTTTCAGTTATGGCAACGTCCATTCCTGTAGCAATCGGTGCTGCCCCTTCTGGCCCCAGATTCCACGAAATGATCTGTGTTGTATGATTTACCTGTGAAGGCTTGTTCAGTTCAAACTGAAACTCAACAGGCCATTCTGCCTGTAGTTTTGATATGAGCTCGTTTATTGCTTTGTATCCAACTATCGCTTCGCCTGTATTGCTTTCAAAAAAGTGAATGTCTGGTGCATATGTTCTCTGCATTGCTTCCAAACGATTGTCTGCATTTCGGTCATTCCAAATTACAAGTAAACTGTCTTCCAATAGTTTCGCTGTTGTTGCCATAAATTGAATTGTTTATTAAATCTTTATTGTTGATATTTAGTTTTGGCCCGCTTAATATTCAGCATTTTTTTTGTGTCGCTGCATTATCGCTAATACGTAAATATATGATATTAGATACTACTCCTAAAAAGGACCAGGCTTGACAATCTGATTTTGGTGTCTCAGATTTTTATCATTTCAGGTATATTCCTCCAGGCTGTTAATTTCCGATGCAATCTGGCGGAGCTAGTAGACACGGTAATGCGTTGGAATACTTGCGCCTGATTGAGGTGATCCGTTGGAACACTTAAGCCAGACGGGGTTTTAGCTAACCGTAAATTGCTCTTCAGCCCAGCCGTTAGTGGATTCAAAAGTATAATTATTTATAAAGCCATTTTTTGACAAGCTTTGTGTAATTAGGCATTATTATATATACCATCAGCAATACAATCACCCCGGAAATAAATAAAGAATCCATAAACCGATTTTGAGGAAGGTTTATATTTCGCAAAACTGGCAAAATTGCAACCGGAATGAATACTGACAGCGGGTAAATTGCAGACCATGTTATAAGAAACTGTTTCCAACGGGCCGGAACCTTCGCCTTTTCGTCGCCTGAAACAAATAGAAAATCCAGGCCACTCTTTATAATATAATTATCGTCCTTTGTGAATAACGGTTTTGCTTTCTCAATTAGTCTTTCTCTTTCTGGAGAACCCATCCAGTTTTTAAGGTTTGCAATCGTGTTAAATCTAATGATCACAGTATACACAAAAGTCAACCCTTTAATTGGTCGGATAATTTGCCAATCTACAAACCCTGTTGAACTCCTGCAGAGTGGGCTGATTTCATTAAGCCATTGCTCATAGTCCACTTCTTTGCCTTTTATTATGTGGTGCGTAATTACTACTGAAGCTCCCTGATCCTCCATAGATTTAATCTTTCTTTTAAAATAAGTGAAGTTTGTTTTCGGGCTGCGTCCCAACTTTTAAATATACTCAACTCGTTGTACAAATTTAATTGAGTAACAGTAATCTTTTGTCCAGATAAATATTGTAGTTTAATAAGCAGGTCCTTACATACCCCAAATGCCTTGGAACCAAGGCTGAAGGATTACCAGCAATAGAATTAAATACCAACATCATTAAGAAACAACGCCTGGATTACCTGCATGAGAACCCTGTACGACGTGGACTGGTATGGGAACCGCAACGTACAAATACAGCAGTGCCACCGATTATTACACCAATCAACTTGGGTTGTTACCTGTTCAGCATTTGTTCTTTTAATTCCCGATGCAATCGGGCGGAATTGATAAACACGGTGATCCTGTGGAACACTTGCCTTTACTTTGATTTCACTAAATAATGTTGTAAATTTTTCAAAGGAAAAAGCAGAGGTGAACTTTAACACTTGATAGATTTAACGGATCTATCTGGCGCATTAGTCCTCTGCCTATCCCCTTGACATTTGGTTGAAAGCATCAAATAGAATGTTAGACTCTTAGGTCTATTAAAGGCTTTAATGCACTCAACTATTTTTTATTTCCTTGCCAGCGAAGAAACTTCCTGTTTCCGCAGATGATATTAGCTTGATGGTAGCGTAACTGTTTGGTAACAGTGCCCCGATATTTTTGCCATGCAATTTTCTCATTGCAATGGTTTTCAATTAAGCAAGTCGAAAAAAAACTGCCCCGATGGTTTCTACCAGCCGGGGCTTTTTTATGGGTATTGTGAATACTGGAATAAAAAACTATTTTGCGGCCCAGACCAACACTCCCATGTTGGTTGTTTTAAGGGTTAAATAATTCCCCCTGTTTTTACAGGGGGATCATTTTTTGCATTGCCTGGATAAAGACCTGTCCGGCTTATCCCTCCCAACATTTGCTGATACCGGCTAAGGATATTTCACTGGCAGTTCCCGCCAGTCCGGGCTGCCTGCTGTTAACGATCGTAGCGTTGGAATTCTTTAACAGCAGCGACCAAAGGGATACCCGTGCCCGTTACCTGCCCTGCAATATGGTGGATGCCAGGTAGTGCCAATAAATTGCAGGCAGAAAAAAATGCCTGCTGCCAGGGAACTGTACCGGGAAAACCAGGGACATATTTTTTATCTTTTTTGCAGGCAATCCTACCCGGCTACCGGATTTCAGCCCGTTGTATTGCGCCAGGCTTTGATCCTGTTGTGAAAGTGCTGATCTGAAATACTGCGGACTGGGTAGCCTGGGGGCAAATGAAACTCAATGATCGATATTGAAACAAAAACCCCTGTAAACATTGAAGTTACAGGGGAATTGAAGCCGTTTGAAAGTACGTAAGTGAACCGGATTGGATTCGAACCAATGACCCTCAGCTTAGAAGGCTGATGCTCTATCCAACTGAGCTACCGGTCCATCAACTTTGTAATTATCACCTGGTAGCCAGTAACTGGCATCCCAAACGGCGGCAAATATAACACAATTCATTTTTTTGAAGCAAAAAAGGAAGGGTAAAGTTTAAAGATGCGAAAATGAAGGGAAATGGATATCAGAAGTATGCTATCAGGAGCAGACCAAAGCTGTCAAAACTTCGGCTGACGAAGGAATTCCTGGCAGTTTCCTGTGCCTAATTTGTGTATCCTGATTGCAAATCAAATTGTTAAATATGTTTACATTTGAAAATTATCCGCAGGAGCTGTTTTCCTGCATTGGTATCATTAACCAATCCTGTTTATGGCAAAAAAACTAAGGCTGCTCCTGATAATTTCCACGCTTGTTTTTACCTGTTTCGCTCAAAGCCCCCAATTCACTGGTTTCGCTCCGGTACTTTCAACTGCAGCATCCGGAAACGATCTTTTGAATCCACCATGCAGATCATACGGCCCCCTGGTTACCGCCCATGGTCAGCTGTCCCGTTTGGCTCAAACATAGATGCAATGGCTGCCTCCTATTTCAACGCCGACTATTAAGTTTAATTAAGATCAAGAACATGAAACAAAAATTAATATTGCTGATTGCTGTTACCTTGCTGGCCGCTGGTTCTTTTGGGCAAACCAAAAAGAAATTCAATTTTGCTCCCGGCCAGCGAAAACCTGCATTGTTTGGGATCGCATTCACCCTTACCGACTTTAATGCGCCCAAAAATTTTGGCAATGGCAATGGAACTACTTTACCCATTTCCGGTATGAGTGCGGGCGTTTCCGTTTCTTACTGGAAAGGCCTTACGCCCTTCATTGATTTCTCAACCCGGTTGAACGGCATCTTCCATGATTACAGTGCCGATTTTTCTGGTGTGCCCGGTAAAACCGAAATTGGCATTGAACTGGAACCAACTTTCAATATACGTCCTTTGAAAGATCAGAACATGTGGGCACCTTTTGTAACTGCCGGCATCGGCGCCGGGATCTATACGGGCCGTATGGGTGGCTACGTACCGCTTGGTGTTGGCCTTCAATTAAATGCCGGCAGCACCACTTATTTTTTCCTTCAGGCGCAGTATAAATGGTCCATCACGCCAAAAGTTGTTGCCAATAATCTGTTTTATTCTCTTGGCTTTGCACAAAACATCAGTGGTGATGCACCGGCTGCGAAACAGGCCGTTCTACCACCTGTAGCTACAGCCCCCCTGTTAAAAGATTCGGACGGTGATGGTATACCGGATGATACGGACGCATGCCCTGAATTAAAAGGAACAGCCGCATTAAAAGGTTGCCCCGATAGCGATGGCGATGGCATTGCGGATAAAGACGACAAGTGCCCGCAATTAAAAGGGCTTAGCAAATATGCCGGCTGCCCTATCCCGGATACAGACAAGGATGGCATCAATGATGACGAAGATAGATGCCCCACCGAAGCAGGACTTGCACGCTACCAGGGATGCCCCGTACCCGACAATGATAATGACGGCATCAATGATGAAGAGGATAAATGCCCCACGGTGGCCGGCGTAGCCGCTAATATGGGTTGCCCTGCCATTGAAGATGCGGTGATCGATAACATCAACAAAGCGTCCGCCAATATCTTCTTCGCTAACGGCAGTGCCAGGTTACTTACCAGGTCAAATGCTTCCCTGAACAGCGTAGCCGCTATCCTGCAGGCCAACCCCGACCTTAAGATTGATATCAATGGCTATACAGATAACCAGGGCGATGCGGAAAAGAACAGGGCGCTCAGCGAAGCAAGAGCCAAAGCGGTAAGTGAATACCTTATCAAAAAGGGCGTTGCTGCCAGCCGCCTCGCTGCTGAAGGCCTGGGCAATGAGAATCCAGTTGCAGATAATAAAACCGCTGCAGGCAGGGCTAAAAACCGCCGCATAGAATTGAGGGTTAGAAATTATTAAAATATCAATAGATGCAATAAAGGGTGGCTGTATAAAACAGTCACCCTTTGTTATAAGCGGCTATCCATGCCGGTGAGTACAGTGCTGCAGTTCTTTTTGAAAAAGCATACCTGGTTGTTAACCGACACATGGCATATTTATTTATTGAAGTTGCCCGCTGTCTTTAGTATGATCCTTTCGCAGGGGAAAATAAAATCTAAAACGTTGTTTCCAACGTCTGAGGACTGGTAACTTCTTTTAAGCTGTCGAATGTTATATCGTTGCAATCATACCAAAAGAGTACAGGTGTTGATTTCAACACCTGAAGCTGGTTCTGCTACGTTGCAATTTTGAAAGCAGGAGGATGATCATAAAAGTGAGCGGGAAGCAGGATAAATTATGTCGTACATGAACACCTGTACCGGCGCTATTCTTTCACCATCCGTGTTTTTCTTATAGAATCGATGTTTGCAGCGCCACGAAGTAAAGGTGATCTTTCACCCGAATACCGTTGCTGCATCAAACCGCTTCTTTCCCTTTCGGCCCTCACTGTAATGCTGTCGAGCATCACCCGCATGATATCAGGATGGTTGTTGTAATAGGCATAGCTGGTATAAAAATCCTCCCTGGTAATTTTATGCAATTGAAATATCTTCTGCTGTAAAGACGCATTGTTGGTGAGTTCTGCCTTGCTGCTGTCTTTCTTTAAATATTTTTGTGTGAATGCATCTGCTAAAAACATATCCCACATTACTTCCTGCATCCGGGCGGTTGGAAGAATATTGCCTCCGCTGTTTTTTCCGCCACAGGAGTACATGAAAAAAACAATGGATAAAAAGATCAACCCATTTCTCATTTCAATTCATTTTTATAACGGGTGCTGTTGGTAAGATCAAGTTTTTGCAGCAATTCTGATGCACGCAATTTATCCTGTGTGGGAGATTTTGAAAACAGCTTGATCAGTTCATTCGCTTTACCCTGGAAAAAGAACTGGTTGATCATTGTATTGGGGTTATCTGTATTAAAGCTGGTAAGAAGGTTTAGCACATTCAGCATTTCTGCTCTTCCTGTATTGTCATCTTCATACATTTTGTCAAAGGCCATCCTGTAATAATTGTAATAGATATCATGCATGATCGCATAGCGGCTATTGAGCATATTTTCTGCCAGCCAGTAACGGTTACGCACACCATCAAAAGCTTTCCACCCGCTGATGCCACGCCCCTCCGGCGCATTGTTCACAATGTTCTGTGCTTTCTGAAAATAATTGTTGCCACCTTTCAGTGAGTAAGAATCATAATCAAATGCAATGATCATATAGGCATAATAGGCAAATACAGCAGTAAGGTTTGAGATTTCCGGATCACTGCCGCTAACCCTGTTATCATTAAACTCCAGCTGCTGAAATTCAAGGTATTTAAAGGTTACATCCTCGTCCTGGAAATTGATGATGGGAGAAAGATAGGTGCTGTTGAAAACGGGCCTGGCCGCCTGTATCGTAAGCGACGCAGAGTAAACATTGGCATCGGCTGTGCTCTGCAGGTTCAATAAAAAATTACAATCGATCTTTTCGTTGGGCAAAAAATTATCTGATGTCCACTTCCTGTTATTGAGGAAGGTATTGAGCGCATTCTGTAATGTTTGAAATACATTCTTGTTTACGGTATTGTTGACCCGGCTGCTGTTAACGGTAACCCTGGCATTCAATTCCTGGGCATGCAACCCGTTACCGTTGAGAGATAGGATCAGCAAAAATAGGAGGATACTGTTTTTCATTTTTTATATTGAATAATGGTATTGATAATATCTGCGGCTACTTCTTTTTTTGATTTGGTGCCAAATGCGTATTCGGCTCCCTGCCTGTCAAAAATAGTTATTTTATTAGTGTCATGTCCAAATCCTGCACCCCTGTCGTTTAAGGAATTCAACACGATCATATCAGCGTTCTTTTCTGCCAGTTTTTTTAAAGCATATTCTTTTTCATTGTTGGTTTCAAGGGCAAAACCTACCAGGAGCTGACCTTCCTTTTTCAAACTACCCAACTGTTTTAATATATCTGTTGTTTTCTTTAATTCAATTGAAAAAGTAGCTGCCGTCTTTTTTATTTTTTCGCTGGCGGCTGTTACCGGCGTGTAATCTGCAACAGCGGCACTCATCACCGCAATATCCATTTCATTAAATACATGGAGGCAAGCCTCCAGCATGTCAGCCGCCGACTTTACCCTGACCGTGTTGATTTTAACAGGAGCACTCAATGAAGATGGTCCCAGCACCAGTGTTACCTCCGCTCCCCTGGCTGCGAGTTCTTCTGCAATGGCGATGCCCATTTTACCGGATGAATGATTACCAATAAACCGCACCGGGTCGATGGCTTCATAAGTAGGACCGGCAGTTACCAGGGCCTTTTTACCCGTCAAGTCTTCCTTTTTCAAAAAAAAAACAATCAGCCATTCAGCGATCGTTTCGGGCTCGGCCATACGCCCTTCCCCGATCAAACCACTGGCAAGTTCCCCGGATTCAACCGGTATTACCTGATTACCGAACGTTCTTATCGTTTGCAGGTTGTTACTGGTTGAAGGGTGATGCCACATATCTTCATCCATTGCCGGGGCTACCACCACGGGGCAGGTTGATGAGAGGTAAACAGCCGTCAATAAATTATCACACAAGCCATTGGCCATTTTGGCCAGGCTGTTACAACTTAAGGGAGCAATTAAAAAAATATCGGCCCAACGGCCCAGCATTACATGGTTTGCCCATGCTTCATTTTCTGAAAGCTCCGTAAGAACAGGATTTTTAGATAAGGTAGACAGTACCAGTGGCGATACAAAATCACCTGCGGCGGGTGTCAGCAGCAGTTTTACTTCAGCACCCGCCTTTATCAGAGACCGCACAAGCGAAGGGATTTTATAGGCAGCGATACTACCAGTTACTCCAATCAATATTTTTTTATTCTTCAGCATAAAAAATCCCCCGAACCATCGGGGGACTAAAAGTATTAATTCTTAAGTGAAGTATTGTAAATAATTACACAAAATTACCTGAACAGGTCTTCCTCATTCTTACGGAAGTATATCTTGTTCTCCATAAATTCCTGCGTAGCAAGCAGGGCAGGATTCGGCATGCGTTCGTATGCTTTTGAAATTTCGATCTGCTCCTTGTTTTCGTGAATTTGTTCCAGGCTATCGGTATGGCTGGCAAACTCTTCCAGTTTGTTATGCAGCTCTTCCTTCACTGAAATATTGATCTGGTTAGCACGTTTTGCTACAATCGCAATAGACTCGTACAGGTTGCCTGTTTTTTCCTTCAGGTCAAATAAGTTTTTTGGTTCTACCACGCTGCTGGTGCTAGAGCTGTGCTGACGTCTTAGTTTGCTCATTTTGTATTTCTTTAATATTGTTTGTACTTAAATTTTTATACTCTTCCGCTTCCTTTAGCATTTTACCTGCCGGAAAACGATCTGCAAAATCTTCATATTCATTGATCACCTTTTCATAACGCTCAATCTGCTTATCTGCAACACTTAACTGGGCAAATTTATAATATGATTTAATTGCCTGCAACTTATATGTTTCGGCCAAAGCAGACTCAGGATAACTGTTTAACAGGTTATCATAAGAGATAGCTGCCGCCCTGAACTGTCCAAGCTTATAATAAAGATCTGCAGCCCTCAATTCCTTCTGTTCAAGTTTAGCCCTGCACTTATCAATGATTTCGGTGGCTTCCGGGATCCGCGATGAGCCTGGATGCGTATTGATAAAGGTTTGCATGATGCCCATTGTTTTTGCTGTGTTGATCTGTTCCAGCTCCAGCTTTGGAGACTGCTTGTAAAAACAAAGCGCATGCATAAAATCTACTTCTTCAGCCTTACTGCTGTTGGGAAATACCTCCAGAAATCCTTTGAAAAAATTCTCGGCATCCCGGTAGTTCTCCATATAATAAAAACAGTAAGCGTCTTTATAGTAAAGCACTTCAAACTTATCTGTTCCTTTAAATACCGGGTATAATTCTTCGTATAGTTCCTGTGCAAGCCTGTACTTTTTTGCATCAAAATACTCATCAGCCATTTTCAGCTTGTACTCATAGTCGTTGCTCTTCAATATCTTGTTAAACTTATTGTTGCAAGATGATAAGAAAACTACCGAAATCAATAAACAGGTGATCGTTGTAAAAAATCGCATAGAAGCCGCAAATTTAGTGGATTTAAGTCAAAAATCACTTCAAAATATTTAAAGACCAAAAACTGTTCGTTAAGGTTTTGAGAAATAAGGAACCTGCCTGCAAATAAAAACCCTTCCGGAAAACCGGAAGGGTAATCATTGAGCAAAAAGTAATAAACTTAGTTTGATTTAATATCGATCGTGTTAGCATCGCCACCGTCAATTACTTTATCGGTAGTGATCCTGTCTGCACTGATGCCTAATTTTTCAACCAGGTAGTTCTTAACTGCTTCTAATTTTTTGTCTGCTAAAGACTGGCTGCGTTTGTCAGCTTTAGGATATGCAGTCAATGTGATAGCGCAGGTTGGCTTGTCTTTCAACTTGCCAGCTACAGTAGATAACATTGCTTTATTATCAGCACTCAAACTAACACCTTTTAATGTAAGGCTTGGGTAGTCTGTAGCGCAATCTTTTTTAGTTGGATCTCCGTATGCACCTGAATTCAATTTATCATTGATTTCTTTGCAGCATGCTGGATCCGGGCATTTACCAACACCATCAGCGTCAACTGGTTGACAGTCTGTAGGAGTGATCAATTGCTTGTCTTTATAGTCAGGAACACCATCACCATCTGTATCCTTAGCTACACCATGTGTATCAACCGGAGCACCTGCTGGTGTGTTTGGTTCCCTGTCTAACTGGTCTGTTACACCATCACCATCTGTATCATCAAATACTGGTTTTGGTAATTTCATGTGCTTAGGATTGTTTAACTCGCTGTAAGCGTAGTCAAGTGGGTTAAGCCACCAAAGTGGTTCAACAGCTTTAGCACCTAAGTTAAAGTTAAGACCAAGAGAAAGGTAGTTGTAAGAATCGTAGTCTGAAGTAAGAACGGCATCACCCCTGGAGTGCTCCTGCCAGCGTTGACCGTCAAGAAGATCAGTTTTTACGAAAGTGTGCCTGTCTTCCAAAGCAAGGTTGATCCTTTTGCTTAATTTGTAAGCAACACCCAGGATAACTGTACCAGATGGTTTCAGTGTATTGCTTCCAAGTGTCGGGCGGCGACCATTTTCAGATTCTGCATCGCTTTCATAAGTGTTATCCAGCAAAGCATTCAGTGCTTTTGTAACAGCTTTCCTGTTATCATAAACAAATCCACCTGTAGGAGCTACGATAGAAGCAAAATTGTAAGGATTTCCGTCAGCACCTTTTGCATTAACTTTTGTATGATACCATGTAAAACCAAGACCAGCACCACCATACAGGTTGAAACCGGTTTTTTGTTTGTGGAACCTTACGTTGTTCAATGTGAAGATACCTTCCAGAGACAGATCCTGTACATGAGCTTTATAGTTGTAAAAAACATTCTGAGCATTTGTATTAAGGTTACCCTGGTCATCCCTTCTTAAAGGAATATAACCGGCGGCTACCCATGGAGTATTGCTGCCGTAGTTTGCAGCGGGTTGCCAGTTCATACCTTTGGCATTACCATTCAGGTATTGCAACCTTAAAGAGAAAATGTAACCGAAAGCTTTTCTAACATGTGCTGAAAAACCTAAAGTCGGGAATTTTGCAGGTACATCACCACTAACAGTCAATGCACCGGCAGATACACCTACTTCCCACATATTACGTGGTTTAGCAGGGAAATTATAAGTGTTGTTCCAAAACTCGTTCTGCTGAGGCATGTTCTTTTGCGATATTACAGAAGAGTCGAAGACACTGTAACCTGCGCCTGTACCGGATCCGGTCTGTGCGAAAGCTGCAGATGTCATTAGGGTAATGACCCCTAACAGTAATTTGTACTTTTTGCTTGCCATAAATGATTATTATTTAATTTCTGAAATTACGGGTTGTTTATATGCAAAAATATCACTTGAGATTTAAAAACCAAATTTTTTTAGTATTTATTTAAGGTATTTTCTCTTTTATTTCATTATATTATAGCCAGTTACAGACGCCTATTCAATCTGATTAGCTGCACTTCCCTTAAAAAACTTTAAAAAAAACAACCTTGCCGTGTATGCGCCTTTTAAAATTAAAAGTAAATAAATACTTTGAAACGGTGACAGAGTGAATTAAATTGCCCCTTTTATACGCAAATGAAATTTGTAACTGACATTATAGGCAATGAGTTAAGCATTTTTGAAACAAAATTTTCAGATGCGGTAAAAAGCAACACTCCCCTGCTTGACAGGGTGATGAAATACATCATAAAAAGAAAGGGCAAACAGTTACGGCCCATGTTCGTTTTTTTGAGCGCAAAACTGCATGGTGCCATCAACGAGAGCACTTACCGGGCAGCGGCTATGATCGAGTTGCTGCACACCGCTACCCTGGTACATGATGACGTAGTGGATGAATCACTGGAACGCCGGGGTTTTTTCTCCATCAATGCGATCTGGAAAAACAAGATTGCGGTGCTGGTAGGAGACTATCTCCTCTCAAAAGGGCTCCTGCTTTCAACAGACCATAATGATTTTGAACACCTTCACATTCTTTCTGAAGCAGTAAAACAAATGAGCGAAGGCGAATTACTGCAGATAGAGAAATCCAGGAACCTTAACCTGGATGAAGATGTTTATTTTGAGATCATCCGGAACAAAACAGCCTCACTCCTTTCCTCTGCCTGTGGTGTGGGCGCCTGGAGTACCAGCAAAGACGAAACCATCTCAAAAAAAATGAAATTGTTTGGTGAAAAAGTTGGCATTGCCTTCCAGATAAAGGACGACCTGTTTGATTATGGCACCGACAATATTGGCAAACCCACCGGCAACGATATCAAAGAAAAAAAGCTCACCCTGCCACTTATTTACACGCTCAACAAAGTACCCACTGCAAAAAAAAGAGAACTGATCTACCTGATCAGGAACGAAAATAAAAATCCTTCTAAAGTAAAATACATAATCCAGGAAGTGGTAGCAGCAGGAGGCATGGAATACGCCGGCACCAGGATGAACCAGTTCCGGGATGAAGCGATGGATATCTTATACCAGTTTCCTGATTCGCCGGAAAGAAAAGCACTGGAAGACCTGGTACGCTATACTACAGACAGGAAGTATTGATCACGATAACATTTTCAATTTTCTGCAATGGAAAAAAGATGGAAACGCCTGGAGGCCCCCGCCGAAAAAGTAAAGCAACTGCAAACTGCCCTCAACATAAACCCTGTACTCTGTAAGATACTGGCGCAACGTGGCATTGATGATTTTGACCAAAGTAAAAGCTTTTTCAGACCGCAACTGGATTCACTGCATGATCCCCACCTGATGAAGGACATGGAAAAGGCAGTAGAAAGAATTTCTGCTGCCATCGAAAAGAATGAAAAGATACTGGTGTTTGGTGATTATGATGTGGACGGTACCACTTCGGTGGCATCCATGTACCAGTTTCTCTGCAAACTGCACAATCCGTCCTTGATTGAATTTTATATTCCGCATCGTTACCGTGAAGGATATGGCATCAGCAAGGCAGGGATCGACCATGCGGCTGACAATAATTTTTCACTGATCGTTTCGCTTGACTGTGGCATAAAATCAGTTGACCTTATTGCTTATGCTGCAACGCTCGGCATCGACTTCATCATCTGTGATCACCACCTTCCTGATGAAATATTGCCTGCGGCGGCTGCGATTCTAAACCCAAAACAACCCGGATGTGGTTACCCGTATAAGGAGCTTTGCGGCTGCGGTGTGGGATTCAAACTGATCACAGCACTGGCCCAACGGTATGGCATACACGAAGACGAATACTATTGTTACCTTGACCTGCTTGCTACTGCTATTGCAGCCGATATTGTTCCCATTACAGGTGAAAACCGGGTAATGGCTTATTTCGGACTGGAAAGGATCAATAACCACCCTTCTCCCGGCATTAAAGCGCTGGTGCAACTGGGTGGGATACAAAAAAAATTATCCATCAACAACGTAGTATTTGTTATTGCCCCCAGGGTGAATGCCGCAGGCAGAATGGATGATGCAAAAAAAGCGGTACAGCTTTTTATCGAAAAGGATTATACAAGGGCCCTGGAGCTGGCAGAGTTGCTGCACAACGATAACAGCGACCGGAAAGAAGCCGACAGTTCCATTACCGAAGAAGCACTGGCAGAGTTAAAAGGCAGCCAGTTACTGCAATCCTGCAACTCCACTGTAGTATACAGGGAACACTGGCATAAGGGTGTTGTAGGGATCGTTGCCAGCAGGTTGATAGAAACTTATTACAGGCCAACGGTAGTGCTTACACGAAGCGGTGACGTTGCAGCGGGCAGCGCCCGGAGTGTTACCGGTTTTAACCTGTATGAAGCCATTCATGCCTGCAGGGAATACCTGCTTGGATACGGCGGACACTTTGCCGCAGCCGGGCTTACCCTGTTGCCGGAAAATGTGGAGGCTTTCCGTCAAAAATTTGAATCAGTTGTTACAGCATCCATCGATCCCCGGTTACTGATACCTGAAATTGTGATTGATGCGGAAATAAGCTTTGCTGATATCAAGCCGTCTTTTTTCAACATCCTTAAACAGATGGAACCATTTGGACCTGAAAATATGCGACCGGTATTTATCGCCACCCGTGTAAGCGACACCGGCTACTCAAAAATTGCCAAAGAGCTCCACCTGCGCTTTGTTTTGAAACAGGAAAATATTACCCTCACGGGCATAGGGTTTAACATGGCAGACAAATTTGAATTACTTAAATCAGGGAAACCTGTAGACATTGTGTTTACCATTGATGAAAATGAATGGAATGGTGAAACTACATTGCAGTTAAAAATGATCGACCTCAGGCTTTCTGACACTTCACCTGCTGCAGTCAACTAACTCAATCTTTTTTTTGAAACTGATCCGTTACATACAATACTTTTTTTACGTTGGCATTCACTGGGGCTGGGGCATTGCTTTTGCCATTGTAAGGCAGGAAATTGCAGGTGAAAAAAAATATGGCATTAACAGCACCGGTGCTGATGAATTAAAAAAATTGAAAAAGGAAGGGGTAGATATTTCGCATGCTACCATGTACATGCCCGTTAGTTATACATTACTCGAACAATCGCTGGAGCAGATTGATCCTGTTAACAGGAAGCACTTTCTTGATATTGGTTGCGGTAAAGGCCGGGCCATGTGTGTGGCTGCAGTAGCTGGATTTACAAGGGTATCGGGCGTAGATTTCTCTGCAGCATTTTGCCGGGAAGCTAGCGCCAATCTTGCGATAATAAAACAACGGCTGCCGGCCACCCAATTTTTGGTAGCTGAGCAGGATGCCGCCCGCTACGCTATTCCCGGTGATACCGACTGTATTTTTTTATTCAACCCCTTTGATGAGATGATCATGAAAAAGGTAGTGAATAATATCCTTAAAAGCTTACAGACCCATCCAAGGATCATCAACGTCATTTACGCCAACCCACTGTACAAATCCCTGTTTTTGGAACATGATTTTAAGGAAGTGTATTACAGTAAAACAATGGAGCAATTTGAAGTAGCAATACTAAACTGCCGGTACTGAAAGCACCGGCAGTGATAAAACAATTGATCCTGTTTATTCTTTATTCAGTAACGACCAGGTTAGTTCTTTTCGCATCAGTCATTAACTCCACACTCCTGTTGATAAAACTCGTAAGATCATTTCCTTTAAGCAAATCCTGTGAAAGCAAGGCCAGGTCTGCTAAATTTCTCACCTGCTTTTCCTGTTTGGCCAGGTCTTCCTCACCCAATATTCCTTTGTAAACAGGATGATTGCCATTAACCGTAAGCGTTACTTCATCAGGCATGTTCGCATAAAAAGCAGCCATGCCTCCTCCCATAGCGCCCATATCTTTCATCCTCCGCATCATTTCGGGCCTGGTAGCTACCACCGGCGAAACATCAGCACTCAACCCTTTTACTTCTACCGTTACATGCAATGCTGTTTTCTGTGCTTCAAACAAAGCTTTCAATGTATCAGTTTCCTCTTTGCTTAAAACACTGTCGGTATGATCGGCTTTATCGATCAAATTATCAGCGATATCGGCATCCACCCTGGTAAACTGTACGCCCTCCCATTTCATCTCAATGCTGTTGATAAACGCAGCATCTACCAATGTTTCCATTTTGATCACCTTATATCCCTTTGCTGAAGCAGCCTGTACATAAGCGTCCTGCTGTACCGGGTTGGTCGTATACAATATTACCTGTTTGCCATCTTTGTTCTTCTGTAATTCTCCTGTGCCTGTTTTATACTCTTCGATGGTATAGAATTTACCGGCTTCGGCTGCATCTTCCATCACCAAAAACTTATTGGCCTTTTCAAGGAACTTATCATCCGTCATCATCCCGTATTTTACAAACAGGCCAAGGCTTTCCCATTTTTCTTCGAACGACTTGCGGTCGTTGTTGAATATTTCTTCGAGCTTATCAGCTACCTTTTTGGTGATGTGGCTGTTGATCTTTCTAACATTCGGATCGCCCTGTAAATAACTACGGCTCACATTCAACGGGATATCCGGGCTGTCGATCACACCCTGCAACAGCATCAAAAATTCAGGTACAATGTCCTTTACTTCATCTGTTACAAATACCTGGTTGCTGTACAACTGGATCTTGTCTTTTTGTATCTCGTAGCTCTGCTTGATCTTGGGGAAATACAGGATGCCGGTGAGATTGAACGGATAGTCCACATTGAGGTGTATCCAGAATAGCGGCGCTTCATTGTAAGGATAGAGTTCTTTGTAAAATGCCTGGTAATCTTCCGGGGTTAGTTCCGCAGGTTTTTTTGTCCAGGCCGGTGCCGGATTGTTGATCTGCTTGTCTTCAAAAAATATTGGGACCGGTAAAAACCGGCAAAATTTTTCCAGTACTGTTTGTATCCTGTGCCCCTCCAGGAATTCCCTGCTCTCTTCATTCAGGTGCAGGATGATATCCGTGCCACGCTCTTCTTTTTCCACTTCTTCCAGCGTGAATTCCGGGCTGCCATCACATTCCCATCTTACTGCCTTTGCCCCTTCTTTAAAGGACTTGCTGACCACCTCTACCTGATCACTCACCATAAAAGAGGAATAAAAGCCCAGTCCAAAATGACCGATGATATTGTTTTCATTCTGGCCCTTGTATTTATTTAAAAACTCTTCTGCACCACTGAACGCTACCTGGTTTAGGTATTTGTCAACCTCTTCTTCCGTCATGCCAATGCCCTTATCAGAAATGGTCAGTGTCTTTTTTTCTGCATCAATTTTAATATCGATGCGGAGTTCGCCCAACTCACCTTTGGCTTCACCCAATGAAGAAAGTGTTTTCAGCTTTTGCGTGGCATCTACCGCATTGCTTACCAGCTCACGTAAAAAAATGTCGTGTTCACTGTATAAGAACTTTTTAATGATCGGAAAAATGTTCTCCGTTTGTACCCGTATGTTTCCCTTTTGCATAAGATTTTCGTTTGGGCAAGCATTCTCAAAATCAGTGCCACGGGGCAGATGCTGACAAGCTGACAAAAGAATACCGGTTTATGCTATGCTACTGACAAGGCTTTAAATAAAAATGCTCCGCTTTCTGCGGGACATTTTCAATAAGTTTAAACAATGTATTAGTTACCTACCACGTAGATATTGTCTATCTGCCAGGTAGTTGTTTTATCACTGGCCGTTCCTGTTGGATCAGCTCCTTCATACTTAAAGGCGATATAAACGGTACCACTGTAGCTGTTAAGGCTGATATTGCCGGAAGAGGTAAACCCGGAAACATATCCTGAAGAAGGTATGGTTGCAAACGTTGCACCTGCACTAAGATCGGTCCAGGTTACACCTGCTGCCCATGGATTGCCGGTGCCGGTATAGTTGGTAGAAATAAGCACTTTCAATGTAGCGCCGTTGGCAAAGCCTCCTGATGTACCAAAGGTCAATGTTTTGGTTGCATAAGAACCAAGGTTCACACCCTTTGTAACCAGCCATGAAGTAACTGCTGCCTGGGTACTGCCAAACGCAGAAACCTGTGCATATTTATTGGAAGAGAATATCCTTGCATCCCAGTTTTTACCACCCACTTCAGGTCCGTTGAACCAACCGGCAACAGATATCGCATTAAAAGGAGCAGTAGAAGGAACTACCTGGCTTTCAAAATCTTCTTTCAATAAAACAGTTCCTACCGGTGGAGGGGTAAATCCGCAACGGCTGCCGGTGAAATTGATGTCACTTGCATCACGGATGATCAGTTCTTTAAATGTTCTATACAATACAAACACACCTGTGATGGTACCGTTACCGTTTGGCACTGGTGTAGAAGCGAAGTTTGCGTAGTTACTGGTGTACAATTCCAGCGTTTGAGAAGCAGGCTGGCTGGTAATGTCTGCACAATACTGCAGGTTATAGCTGGCTGATGAAGGTGATGTTACACCGGCACTTGCAATGGTGTTGGCGGTATCAGCAGCATTAAACTGGAAGTTCACCAGTTTAACCAGGGTATTCTGGTAGCGGTCCTGCATGGTTGTTCCTAGCTGGCTCAGGGTAACTTCTTTTGGAGTTACCACGTTGTTCAACGATCCTTTAAAGATAACATTGTTGATAGTAGTGGTGGGTATGTCGGCCAGTGCAGGTGCGCTACCGGCTACAATGCCACCGCCTAACTGCATTGCATTATTGTAATCGCCCAGGTACAGGTTGTTACATTTGATGAATACTTCCCGACCAATAGGGTAAGAAGTGTATAAGTTGGTTCCTGCGATATTTACCTGGATGCCACCAGTGGTATCCTGTATAATGATCTGCTTGTAAAAATTCCCGGTTCTGTCATCCGCAATTACAATACCCCTGATGATGATATCAGTTCCTGAGTCAATTTTATCCAATGCACCAGACACAGTGTGTCTTGCCTTTAACTGGGCAATGGTGGTATTGGCAGTAACATTTACAGGAGGTGTTTCTGCAGGTGGTGCATCGAATGTTTTTTTACATGATGTACCCACAGCAGCAATTGCAACTGTAAACATAATTGCTGAAAGTGAAGTTTTGATGAAATTATTCATGATCTGATGTTTATGTCTGTTTTGTATTTAATTATATTAAAATCTGTACGCAATGCTGGCATTAAAAGTTGTGCCGTAAGCATAGAATTTCTTTGAAGGGAATTTGTCTACATTTTTATCGAGGAAGTCAAAACGCAGTTGTTCGAACCCGCCTGTTACAATATCCTTGTTGTTCAAAATATTGGTAACACCTAAGCCAAATACCAGGAATGACCTTTTCTTGATAGACTTGAAGCTCTTGTTCAGCAACCAGGAATATCCTGCAAAAGCATCTACTGTAAACTGGTGTTTCAGTTTTGCCTGGTCAATGATCTGGTGCCACAGGTAAGAATCTTTACTAACACCGGCAACGGCATCAGTGGTTCTTCTTAACGGGTTAAAATCAAACCACATCTGGTCGAAATAATTTGCATTTACATTTACATACCAGAAGTTAGGGGAACGGTAGTTCAATCCAAGAGAATAAGCTTCCTGAGGTGTTGGTACATAATAATTCTTTGAATAGATCAGGTCTTTGGAGAGTATCTCTGAAGTATTATCAGCAGTTACAGTTGCTTCCTGGCGGGTGTTGTAGCGGTACCTGCCAACAGATGCAGCAGCCGTTAAGGTTAACCCCCTTGCCAGGATCACTTCTGCACCGATCTCTGTTCCGTAATGTACTTTACCGATATTGCTCAATGCATAGTTTACAAAACTTCTCAGGTTATCATCATAAAAAGTAAGCACGTTCACCTGGTCTTTGAATTCGGTGTAGTAACCGGTAATCCTCAGTTTAACGGTTGGTGCAACCAATGAATAACCACCTTCTATTGAACCGATCCTTTCTGACTTCAGGTTTTCCTGTACAAAATCCCTTGTTCTGGGTGCCAGGTAAGCGTTGTCGAAGAAAGGCGCCTTGGTTAAATAAGATCCATTTACGAACAGGTAATTTCCCTGTGCTATTTTGTAAGTGAGGCCTGCTTTAAATGAATAGTTGGCAAACTCGTGAAAAGCTGATTTTCCAAAAGAGTTATCAGGGAACAAGCCACTCTTCACATTACCCACCCTCCAAAAACGGGTGTAAGACTGCTCTCCACCCAGGAAGAAATTGATGTTGTGAAATTTAACGTTGGTTTGGATCCAGGCAGTTGTTTTTTGAACCTTCAGGTCGTAGTCGTACCCGAATTTATCGCCTGTTCTCAATATCCTGTTGGGCCTGTTCAGGTCATTCTGAGAAGCGGCTCCACCTACCTGGAAGTCTCTTTCAGCATATTGATTAATGTCAACATAAAAAGCGCCACCCAGCAGGTCATTTACTTTTTTGTAGTAGTTATTTTTCTGGAATTCGTACGTTGCGCCGGCCGACAGGTCAACATGCTTATTAACAGCAGTATTGAAGGTGGAATTAAAATTGAGGCGGTTTGTATGCGTAACCCTTTCTTCAAGAATATACAGTGAACGGTGGCCGCTAACGGTATTGCCGGCAACGCCATTGGCATTGTTGATGGTTGAAACATTGTTGTAATTCACATTGTACAAAGCATCCCAGTTGATCTGGCGCAGGTTTACATCATTCAGGAAAGCCAGGTTCGCCTGTGCTTTTTGTGCAGGATCTTCAAAATAACTTGGCAGGTACCTGTAATAGTCAGGCCTTGGATCAGGTGCATTGTACCAGTCAAGCGCTGTTGTGCTGCGGTTACCAAAAGTGTAAGAAGCAGCAGTTAACAATGAACTTTTAGAAGAAATCTTCCAGTCGTGGGTTAAGATACCAAAGGGCTGAAATGATTTTGCGATGCTGGAATTTCTTTTCTTGCCATTCTGGTAACCCCAGTAAGGATTGTAAAAATTTGTTCCAGTGATCTGGCGGATCTCATCCACAGATGAACCCTGTCTTCCGTTTTCAGTAGGGGTAGCGAAAGCAACAAAGGATAATATTTGCTTGCTGCCCAGTTTTTTATCAACGCCGGCATAAAAAGACCAGCCATCATAATACGTACCATCTGTAAAACCTTCTTCAGCCCAGCGGCGTGAACCGGAAACACTGAAAGCCCAGCCCTTTTTATTAAAACCGGTAGATTTTGTTACAGCAAATTTGTGTACAAAATTCCTGTTAGATAACGAATAACTGATCTTGGTTTGTTTGAATTGTTTGAAAGCCCTGGTATCAATATTGTTGGCACCTCCCAGGCTACCGAAGCCAAAATTTGCAGCTTGTATGCTGTAGGCATTCTGCCTGTTACGGGCAGTTACAATATCGTTCAATCCTCCCCAAAGGCCAAACGGAGCGAAACCGTTATCAAGCGTTTCCATTGGAGCGCCGTTCATATAAGTACTGAACATGTCTGCATCATAACCACGCAAGCGAAACCTTACTACATTAAAGTTAAAAGAGGCGGCCCTTAAGAACGGGTCCCTGTTGGCATTGGTTCCAATTACAGACAGGTTTTGTGCGCTTCCATCCTGGTTATCGTTCTCATCAAGGGAAACGATCGGGATATTATCTAAGAGGTTATCTTTATTGTTTTCCTCAGCAATGGAAGTGTCGGCTGAAAGAATGTTACTGGTATCTTTCCCGGTTTTAACCTGGGAAAAACCAGCCTGGCTCAAACACATGCACAGGAGCAGTGAAATGATACCGGATTTGTTTTTAAGCATAGTTAGTTTATTAAAAAAGAACGCAAATGTAGGTTATTTCTGTATCTAAAACAGTATGACACTGCTGGTAATAATTTGATAACAGCGATTATTAAATAATTTGTAAAGAAAAAACAAAAATTGCAATTAATTGAAATAATTATACAAAATTTGCAACCCATTGTGGATAAACTGACATATATGAAGAAAATATTCCCTGCGATCCTTTTGATGCTCACTTTTGCCGGCACTTCCCAAAGGCTGTTTGCCTGGGGTAAAACAGGCCATGAATTAACAGGATCGATCGCCTTTCATTTTCTTGATGATTCCACGAAAAAGATAGTGTTGGATTTTTTAGGCGGGCTTAGCTTTGAAGAAGCTGCCCAATGGATGGATGACAGCCGGAGCAACTCCTATTATGACTATATGAGAACCTGGCATTATCTTGATATGGACAAGGGAGAAAAATATGAACCTACCAGTGAGAGAAATATTCTTACGGTGCTGCATTCGGCTATTTCTGAACTGAAGAATTACAAATCACTTAAACCAAAAGATGTAAAAAGAGACCTTCTCCTGATATTTCACCTGGTAGGCGATCTTCACCAGCCTCTTCATTGTGGTTATGCGGTTGACAAAGGTGGAAATGCCATTACAGTCACCTCCCCGTTCGTTTCCGGTAACCTGCACAGCATCTGGGATACACAGATACTGGAATTTAAAAAGATCAATATAGATTCCTGCCTGGAATTGTATAATACGATTGATCCTGCGGTGATCAACGACATGAATAAAGTGAATGAGATGAAGTGGATGTATGAATCACGTTCTTTACTGGATACGGTATACAGTTTCAAAGACAGCTTCCTGGATAAACAATATGTAGACAATAATGCAATGGTGATCAAAAAACAATTGCTGGTTGCAGGACTCAGGATCGCTGCCATTCTGAAGAAAACATTTGGAGAAGCGGCTAAACCTTAAGCACCTGCATGGAAGTTGCTGAGGAAACGTGCAGCGGCTGCGCTAAGATGAGAACCTGCATTGGCCATGGCTTCCTCCCCGCTGGTATGCCCGCCTGTTAGTGAAACAATCTTTTCCAGGTTAAGCTGGCTGATGTTTTCTGACACAGCTGCTTCGCCACAAAAAGCGATCACCGGGATATTAAAACGCTTGCCGAGCGCTGCAATATGCTGTACTATTTTTCCATTAAGGGTTTGCCTGTCAATTTTTCCTTCTCCTGTAATAACCAGATCTGCGCCTGCAAGACCTGCTTCGATGGAAGAAGTGTGAATGAGCATCGCTGCCCCACTCATTATTTCAAGCTTAAAAAAAGCTGCCAGGCCAGCTGCAACACCGCCTCCGGCACCCGTTCCCGGGATATTTGCCACATCTTTACCGGTTGTTGCATGCAGCAAAGCGGCAAAATCTTCCAGGCCTTTATCCAGTAATGGTATCTCCTTTACAGCAGCTCCTTTTTGTGCAGCATAAACCCATGCAGCTCCCTGTTTACCCAACAATTTATTTTTTACATCACAGGCAAGCACGAACTGCAGGGAAGGAAGGATTGCAGGAGGAACTATGTATTTGATCCTGCTGAGATTTTCACCAGATGCAGACACTATATTATGGTATAAATCATAGAAGCGAAAACCCAGCGCTTCAAGCATTCCGGCGCCTCCATCATTGGTAGCGCTTCTACCAATACCCAATATGAGCTTTTCAGCTCCCCGCTCAATCGCATCTTTTACCAGCAAACCGGTACCATACGTGGAAGTCTTTAAAGGGTTTTTGTCTGCTTCGGACAATAATGTTAGTCCGCTGGCAGCAGCCATTTCTATTACGGCCGTATGACTAAAGGGTTCCATTTCATAAGCCGCTTCTATTGGCCTGTTCAGAGGATCAGCCGCTTTACACGGTATAGTTTGGGTGTGCAAATAATGTTTCATTACTGTGGCAAATCCATCACCGCCATCCGCCATGGGATATACTTGCAGGTCTGCGGTTGCATCTGCTACGAGCAGTCCCTGCCTGATCGCTTCGCAAGCCTGTATACTGGTAAGGCTGCCTTTGAATTTATCTGGTGCGATGATGATCTTCATAACTGGCTGCTCCGGGAAAATAATTATTGGTAACCGCGGTATTTAGTTCACTACATTTTGTGGCAGGCCCTTCAGGAATGCCCGGATATTTTCGACTGTGATGTCCATTACCCGCTGCCTTGCGGCCGCACTCATCCAGGCATTGTGGGGCGTAATGATGCAGTTGGACAATCCTGTCAGCGGGTTGCCTTTTTCCGGAGGCTCCATACTTAATACATCCAGCGCAGCACCGGCGATCGTTTTTTGATAGAGCACCTGTGCCAGTTCTTTTTCATTGATCAATGCTCCCCTCGCAGTGTTGAGCAGGTATGCGGTGGGCTTCATCAGCCCCAGCAATTCTTTATTCACAAACCCGGCATTGTTGGCGGTTAAAGGACAATGCAGTGAGATAAAATCACCCTGCATAAAAAGTTCGTACAAACTCACTTCTTTACAATAGGGTTCGTTTGAATGTCCACCATGGTACAATACCTGCATCCCAAAAGCATGGGCAATACCTGCCACCTGCCGGCCAATTTTTCCCATACCGATAATGCCAAGCGTTTTTTCATTTAACTCAATAATTGGATCAACACTGTAACTCCAGTCTGTTGCTGAAGCCCACTCTCCTTTTGCCACGCTTGCGGCATTGCGGCCCACATGATTGCACAGTTCCAGTAATAATGCAAATACGTGCTGCGCCACCGAATGAGTACCATAACCCGGCACATTACAAACCGGCACCTTTTTATTCTTTGCTGCAAGGGTATCTACATTGTTATACCCCGTTGCTGTAACGGCGATCATTTTTAAATGACTTGCGGCTTCGATCACATTGGCATCAATAATGGTTTTGTTGGTAACAATAATATCGGCATCAAAGCAGCGGGCGATTGCTTCTACGGGTAGCGTACGCTGGTGGTTCTGGATGGTCCCAAATTCTTTAAAGGGATCCCAGTTAAGATCTCCTGGATTGAGCGTATAGCCATCTGTAATTACTATTTTCATATTGCGGGTTTTTAATTATTGAACCACCAAGCCACAAAGAAAAGCGCCAGGAACACAAAACAATACACCACATAAATGAAGAAGTATCTTCTTGAACATTGTGGTATTCCCTTGTGTCCATCGTGATTAAAAAAAATAATTTGATTTTAATTCAACCACCTAAAAATAACCTAATTTAAAGCTCTCAAAAAAAGATTGCTTTAATACTGCTCAATTATGAAAAATAAAAAACAAATGCAACCTGCCAACAGTAATTCCAGGAGAGATTTTATCAAGAACGGCCTGCTGGCTGCAACCGGTTTTCTCATACTGCCCCGCCACGTATTGGGTGGAAAGGGCTATATAGCTCCCAGCGACAGGCTGGTTGTTGCCGGTATCGGTGTAGGTGGAAAAGGCGAAAGCGACATTGCCAATTTTTTCAAAAGCGGTAAGGCAGACATTGCCTATCTCTGCGATGTAGATGACAAACGTTCGGCTAAAAGCAGGGAGAGCTTCCCGAAAGCAAAATATTATACAGATTACCGGGAGATGCTTGAAAAAGAACATAAGAATTTTGACGCTGTATCTGTTTCCACGCCCGATCACAATCATGCAGTGCAGGCCATGGCTGCCATGCAATTGGGAAAACACGTATACGTTCAGAAACCACTGACACATGATATTTATGAAGCGAGGATGCTTACCGAAGCGGCTGTAAAACACAAGGTAGTTACGCAAATGGGTAACCAGGGTGCCAGCGGTGATGGAGTAAGACAACTGATGGAATGGTACAATGCAGGCATCATTGGAGAGGTAACGGATGTGTACATCTGGACAGATCGGCCTGTATGGCCACAGGGTGTAGCCTGGCCTCCGAAACCAGCACCGGTTCCGGACACACTTAACTGGGATCTCTGGCTAGGTACAGCGCCGCAAAAAGAATATGTAGAAAATATCGCTCCCTTTAACTGGCGGGGCTGGTGGGACTATGGAACCGGTGCCTTGGGCGACATGGGCTGTCATTTGATTGAAGCGCCCTTTCGTGTGCTGGAACTGGGATATCCTACCGAAGCCACCTGCAGTGTGAGCAGCGTATATACGGGACCGTTTGCCCGTGGATATTTTCCTGATGGCCCGCCGGCAGCATCCACTGTAACGCTAAAATTCATTCATAAAAAAACAAACAATCCCATTCATATTCACTGGAGCGATGGCGGTATTCAACCTGAAAGACCCGATGAACTGGGACCTAATGAAATGATGGGTGATGGCGGCAACGGTGTAATATTCAGCGGCGCAAAAGGAAAGATGATGTGCAGCACATACGGCGCTGATCCAAGACTGCTGCCGCTTTCGAAAAACAAGGAGGTAACATTGCTCCAAACAATTGTACGTGTGCCCAACGGCTCCGACGGCCACTATGCACAATGGGTGGAAGCTTGTATAGCAGGCTACAACAGTAAAGAAGCGAAGGCGCTTAGTTCTCCTTTTGAAATAGCAGGCCCGCTTACAGAAACCGTATTGATGGGCAACCTGGCGATCCGCAGTTATGATATCCGCCATCCGCAACAGAAAGATGAAAAAAGGTTTGACTACCCGGGCCGCGGCATTAAATTGTTATGGGACGGGCCGAATATGAAAGTGACCAATTTTGATGAAGCCAACCAGTTTGTGAAACGTAGTTACCGGGATGGATGGAGTTTGGGAGTATAAAAAAAACGTCAATTAAAAAGCCATCAGACTTTGATGGCTTTTTTAATATCTAAAACAATTCATTTTTATATCTCGAACGCTGTATCCACCAGGGCAGTTTGTTCTTTCACATGCACCTTGTTATAACCCGTAGCAGTAGACGCACTGGCCGGGCGGCTGGTAATAAAGAAATTGATGTGATGCAAATTCATGCGCATAAAAGTTGCAGCACCCATGTTCAGCGGTTCTTCCTGCACCCAATGCCAGATCGCTTTACTGTATTTATTGTACAGGGCATCCAGTTGCTGTTGTGGTAAAGGATATATTTGTTCCAGCCTGATGACGGCTACATCCCTCCTGTTTTCTTTTTGCTGCCTGTCTGCCAGGTCAAAATAAACTTTACCGGAGCAAAGCAATACCTTTTTAACTTCTGCAGCATCCGTTACAAATGTATCATCGATCACCTCTTTAAAACCACCTGTTGTGAATTCGCTTTCATGACTATAGCTTCCAAAGTGACGGAGGTTTGCCTTTGGCGAAAAGTTGATCAGCGGCTTGCGGAACGACCACGCCAACTGCCTGCGCAATGCATGGAAGAAGTTGGCTGATGTAGTAATATTGGTCGCCACCATATTCAGCTCTGCACACATCTGTAAAAAACGTTCCATCCTGGCACTGCTGTGTTCAGGCCCCTGGCCTTCGTAACCATGTGGCAGCAACATTACGGTACCGTTCATCCTGTTCCATTTTTGTTCACCAGCAGCAAGAAACTGGTCGATCATGGTTTGAGCCCCGTTGCAGAAATCACCAAACTGTGCTTCCCACAGTACAAGGGCATTGGGATTGGCCATGGCATAGCCATATTCAAAACCCAGCACACCATATTCACTCAGCAATGAGTTGTATATCCTGAAATGACCGGTTGCTCCTTCTATATTCCTTAACCTGCTGTACGATTTGTTGGTTACCTCATCCTGCAATACAGCATGCCGGTGTGAGAATGTGCCACGGCGAACATCCTGGCCGCTCATGCGTACATCTTTTCCATCCAGTAACAAACTGCCATATGCCATTAACTCGCCTGTTGCCCAGTCTACCTTCTTTTCTTCGTTGTATAATTTTACTTTATCCTGGATGATCTTCTCCACTTTTTTCAGTGGCTTGAAATCAGCGGGCCAGCGCATGATCGATTGAAATATCTTTTCGAAGTCAGTGTTGCTGATGGCTGTATGGGGCGATTTGATAAAATCATCGGCCGTAGCTTTTCTCAAACTCTTCCAGGCCAGTTCTGGTGCCTGGTAATGATAAGGCAATGGATTTTGCTTGATCTCATCCAGGCGTTCCTGCAGATCGCTCCAGAATTTTTTTTCCATTTCTTTCGCCAGTTCCTGTGCATCGGGTTCTCCGTTCTGCAATAAAAAGCTGGTGTATACTTCTCTTGGATTGGGATGCTTATCGATGAGTGCATACAACTGGGGCTGGGTAAATTTGGGATCGTCCCCCTCATTGTGCCCGTGCTTGCGGTAGCAAACCATATCGATAAAAACATCACTGTTGAATTCCTGTCGGTAGCGGGTGGCGATCTCCACGCATTTAACCACAGCTTCCGCATCATCACCGTTCACATGCAGCACGGGTGCCTGTACCATGGATGCGAGGGAAGTACAATAATCGGCACTTCTTGCATCATCAAAATCAGTTGTAAAGCCGATCTGGTTATTGATAACAAAATGAATGGTGCCACCGGTGTAATAGCCTTTGAGGTTACTCATTTGCAGCACTTCATACACAACACCCTGTCCTGCAACAGAAGCATCGCCATGAATAAGAACCGGCAATATTTTATCGTAGTCGCTGTTGTACAGCACATCTGCCTTGGCCCTGCTGAAACCTACCACCACAGGATCTACGGCTTCGAGGTGAGAAGGGTTGGGCATTAATTTGAGGTGAATGGTTTTACCATCGGGTGTTTGCACTTCACTACCATATCCCATGTGATACTTCACGTCGCCACTGCCCATGGTTTGATCAAGCGTGGCAGTACCTTCAAATTCGCTGAATATCTGTTCGTAGGTTTTACCCATGATATTAGCCAGCACATTCAAACGGCCACGGTGAGCCATGCCAATTACCACTTCATTCACACCATCGTTTGCAGATACATTGATGATGGCATCCAGTGCAGCAATGGTAGTTTCGCCTCCTTCCAGTGAAAATCTTTTTTGCCCTACATATTTTGTATGCAGGAATTTTTCGAACATTACCCCCTGGTTGAGTTTTTCGAGTATCCTTTTTCTTTTTTCGAGTGGCAATGGCTGCTGAAAATCTTTCTCCATGGCCTTGGTAAGAAAATCGACTTTTTTCTGATCGCTGATATACTTGAATTCGATACCGATGTGGTTGGCATAGCAATGCTCCAGGTGTTCCTGTATCTTCCTGAGCGTGGTTGTTCCCAGGCCAAGCAGGTTGCCGGCGTGATAGGTAGCATCCAGATCGGCGGGTGTAAAGCCATAAAACTCCAGTTCAATATTAGCACCCCTGTCTTTTCTTTTACGGATGGGGTTTGTTTTCGCCAGGAGGTGTCCTTTGTTCCGGTAACCCAGTATCATGCGGTAGGCCCGGATCTCTTTCATCCAGTCAATGTCGGCTGTTTGCCTGCCATTTACTGCCGGGGCATCTTTTACAACTGATCCTCCGGCTGCATTGGCAACCGCAAAATCAAATCCATCAAAAAACTTACGCATCTCTGCGTCGACGCTTTCCGGGTTTTGAACATAATCCTGGTACAGGCTTTCGATGTAGGCAGGGCTGGAATTAGTAATGTATTGGAAATCCTTCATGATACTTTGGGAAATTATATTTTTCGGGAGCACGAAGTTAATGCATAAACCAAGCCGAAAGAAACTTTAGCCCTGCTTCCTTATAATATTGCCCAGCCACACTACCACGAGATTGCTGAGCAGGGCGTAGCCTGCGAAATAATAAAACCCGGGCTGCAGTTTTGCTTCCGTGTTCTGCATAGCATTGGCACCCAAGAAAGCGGTAAAAATGCTGATAGCGAATACGTCGGCCATGGCCCATTTGCTGATAACAGTTACCCACTTAAACAGCGGGTACTGGCGGTTGCCGGTAGCTATAATGAACGTAATAATGATCGATTTTACCACCGGCACCATTATTCCAAACAAAAAAATGAGGCTAAAGGGGAAATAATTACTGGTGCTCCACAGGGAATTGAGTGTGCCAAGAATACTCTTGTTTTCACTAAAAAGGCTCATTCTTACAATAAAATGTGCCGACACATCCACCTGCAATATGTCAAAACTTACACCAGGCCATAAAAGAAGCAGCGATACAAGGTGAAGTAGTAGTAATATTGCCTTTGAAAACTTCATGCAGGGGCAAAATAAGTTTTTTGGGATAAAATTTCCGGTGTTTTTTAAAAAACCTTTGCTGTTATTGCTTTATTCTTATTTCATTCCCTTATCTTTGCAGCCCAAAATTAGAATTAACAATGGCAAACCATTCAGCAACCAAAAAAGATGTACGTCAAAGCCGCAAGCGTAATGAACGTAACCGTTATTATGGTAAAACTACCCGTAACGCTATCCGTGATATCAGGGCGATTGATGAAAAAGGCGCAGCAGTTGAAAAACTGCCATTAGTTGCATCAATGATCGACAAATTAGCTAAGAAAGGCACTATTCATAAGAACAAAGCTGCAAACCTGAAAAGCAAACTTGCGAGGAAGGTGAATGCTTTGTCTAAGTAAGCCGGTACCTGCTTTAACGTATTCAGGCCTGTCAATTCCTATTGACAGGTCTTTTTGTTAATAACTTATTGCCTGTACCCCTTCCAAAGCCGGAAATCCGATCCGAATTTTGTTATCCCTAAATATATTTTCATGTTCAGACTTTTACTTGCCAGTTCTCTTGTATGCTCCTTTTTAACGACCCAGGCACAGGTGCCAGCAGGATATTATGACAGTGCTTATACAGGTGGCGCTCCCAAGACCTGTGCAGCGCTTAAAACAGCCCTGTTCAATATTATTTCTACCAATTCGGTGGCGGTGCCCAACGGTAGCATTGTAGCTGCATTTACCACTACGGACAGCCACATGAATGATGACAATACCGCTTCGGTGATCTGGGATATTTATTCTGATAATCCCAATGGTCCGGAGGCTTTTTATTACATACCTCAGGTGAATAACTGCGGCGGCACCATTTCCGGTGAAGGTGCCTGTTATAACAGGGAACATACTTTTCCGCAGGCCTGGTTCAACAGTACCCCCCCGGCGGTAACAGACCTTTTTGGCTTGTACCCCACCGATGGTTATACCAATGCGGAACATGGTAATTACCCGTATTCAGAAGTTACCTCTCCTTCCTATACTTCCACCAATGGAAGCAAACTGGGCACCAATACCGTTGCAGGATTTCCTACCTCCGGTGTGGCAGGCAGGGCCTTCGAAATAAGCGATGCTTACAAAGGCGACATTGCCCGTAATTATTTTTATATGGTTACGAGGTACGAGAGCGACATGCCATCCTGGAAAAGCAACAGCAATGCGGATGATGTGCTGGATGGCACTACCTGGCCTTCATTGGATGCCTGGTACATTCCCTTACTGTACAAATGGCATTTACAGGATCCGGTAAGCCAGAAAGAAATAGACCGGAACAACGCAGTGTACGGGCTACAGCACAACCGCAATCCATTCATCGATCATCCTGAGTATGTAGCGCTGATATGGCAGTGTACCGGGTTGTTGCCGGTAACATTGCTTGATTTTACTGCCACCAGCAACAGCAACAGCGTTGCCCTGCAATGGAAAGTGAACAGGGAGATCAATTTTAAACAATATGAAATTGAAAGAAGTGTGGATGGAACAAAGTTTAACAGGATCGGTATTGTAACTGCACAAAATATAGAGCAATACAATTTTACGGATAATGATCTGCCCACTGCATCTACGGTATTTTACCGGTTAAGAATGGTTGATATTGATGGACGCAGCAGTTACAGTAAGACAGTAAGCACCAGGCTGGCTCCAAAAACAGGCGGCATAACCATTTACCCCAATCCTGCAGTAAATGAAGTGAGTGTACTGTTACAGCAGCCTTTACAATCCGCAGCTACCTGTAAGATCACCGACATGGCAGGGAGAATAGTTGCAACCAGGACGATTACCATGACCCAGAACAAGATCAATTTAAAAGTAGATCAGTTACCTGCCGGAAGATATTTTGTAACAGTGATGAGTAACGCTGATTTGCTCCACGACTCGTTCATTATTATCCGGTAAATTAATATAGCAATCAGGAACAGGCTACCCATATTCAGGTAGCCTGTTTTTTTTAGTTGTCGAATTATTTCGGCGGCCCTGCTGGCTAGTAAGAATTATTTAAAGTGTTAGCGTTTGCAGCAGGTATTTCCCTGAGGTGTATAAACCCACCATTTAAATGATCGATCTTCATTTCGAAAATTGCGGAGTCGGTTGATGCAAGCAATCCTCCAATGATACCAAAGAAAAAGCTGGCGGCTGCAATATCTGCTGCGTTGGCGGTAACTTTTGCCTGGCCGGTGAAAAAGAAATCGTTGCCTTTTTTTGCAAGAGGGTAATACCCGTAACTGGTGGCAATGTAGGGTACTCCTTTATACACCACTGCATAAATATCTTTTGACTTAACTTTTTCAATTGTTCCGTCCCCGTATTTTACCCGAATATTTTTGATGGAAGAATCTGCCATTTTCACAACCATATCCCTGTATTTTGGCAATTGATTTTTGAAGCCTTCATAGGTTGTATATACGCCTTCCTGGTAGTGATCAACCTGGTAAAGCGGTATCCTGCTTTTTTCTATGCTGTCAATATTAACTATGTCACTATAGCTATAGCGCATGGTATCCGCAACCGAAGCTGTGAGATTGTTTGCAATAAGATATGTAATTGCTTCACTGCCTTTTTTTAAAAGCTTTTTGGTAACATCGAATGAATTAAACGCAATTACGGTGTCAAGACTATTTAATAATCGGTAGTCTTTATCAGCAAGCGCAAATAAATTGGCTCTTAAAAAACAATATCCTTTTTCACTCATCGCCCCGGTAACTTCTGCAAAGCTAAACTGGCGTAACTGCAATAACAGTTGGCCATCTTTTGAAGCAGAGTCGGTAAGTGCATTGAGTGTGCGCTGCAATTGCTGTTGAAAATTTTCTTTACAAACCACCGTAGACTTTGCGTTGAAAGCGCCTGTTTGTACGATACCAAAACTGGAAGTATCGGTTCTTGCATCGAGCAGTTGGATACTGCTGTACAAACTGCCCGTTACTTTTTGTTCTGCTGTGTTGATTTCAAAATAAGTTTTCTTGTTTTGTGCATTGATTGTCGCAGCCAGCATCAGCAACAGCGCAAATAAAAAGGCGGGTCGTTGTATGTACATAAAGATTTTGATTGAGTGCTATTAAGGGTAAGTAAAATTAGTTATTTGTTGCAGATGATGCTGCTCCTGTGTTGAAAAAGATCCGCTGCTGAATGGCTGCCGGCGGGAAATGAAAAACACGGTGATGGTTTTGCGGTTGAGCGCTGTGCCGGATTTGTAGTGAACAGCCGGGGCTACTGCTGGATAAAGATCCGATTGCCAACAGCCCCAATAAAAAAAGATCCGGCTGCTTACGCAACCGGATCTTTTCAATTTATTTTCTGTATGTCCGGTCTGACCTGCGGTACCGACCGGCGCATCATCCAACCAGTCTAATCCACGATACCGACCGGGCAGATCGTTATTTCTTCATCACTTCAGCCATTGTTTTACCAATGTCTGCAGGGCTTGCTACTACATGAATACCACATTCGCCCATGATCTTCATTTTGGCAGCGGCGGTATCGTCTGCACCGCCAACAATGGCACCTGCATGACCCATACGACGGCCGGGAGGCGCTGTTTGACCTGCGATGAAACCAACCACCGGTTTTTTGTTATTGGTAGATATGATGTATTCTGCAGCTTCAGCTTCCATACCGCCACCGATTTCGCCGATCATTACAATGCCATCGGTTTCCGGATCGTTCATGAATAATTCAACCGCCTGTTTGGTAGTGGTGCCGATAATAGGATCTCCGCCAATACCAATCGCTGTTGAGATGCCCAGACCAGCTTTTGCAACCTGGTCGGCAGCTTCGTAGGTAAGCGTACCACTTTTGCTAACGATACCAATGCGGCCTTTTTTGAAGATAAAGCCGGGCATGATGCCCACTTTGCATTCTTCCGCAGTAATTATACCGGGACAGTTTGGACCGATCAAACGGGTGGTTCTCCCCTGCAGGTAGTTTTTCACTTTCACCATGTCCTGAACGGGAATGCCTTCGGTGATACAAACCACCAGTGCTATACCAGCATCGGTGGCTTCCATGATGGCATCAGCTGCAAATGCAGGCGGAACAAAAATAATGCTTACATCAGCGCCGGTTGCTTTTACAGCATCGGCTACGGTATTAAAAACGGGCTTATCTAAATGGCTGCTGCCACCTTTACCTGGCGTAACACCGCCCACTACATTGGTGCCATACTCTATCATTTGAGTGGCATGAAAAGTTCCTTCTGTACCGGTAAATCCCTGTACAATTATTTTCGAATTCTTATTGACTAATACTGACATAGCTGTTGGTTAAGTGGCTGCAAAAATAAGTGGCTTCTGCCATTAAAAGAAACTTATTTGAGGCAAGATGAACGCAAAGGTTCCCTTTAATAAAGGCCGTTGTTTTTTGATACAAGCTGAGGATGTAATCTTTTGCGGAGGGGTAAGATGGACTCAATAGATGAAATGGATTTTGACGGATGCGTTTTACAGATCACACAGTCAAATCATTTTCCCTAATTCGCCCGGTCAGTGTCAATCAGTACAATCAGTGTTCGATCTACGGCTTATCAAAACTCACACATTCCTTCAATTCTTTGTCGGTGTATGAAAGTCCGTATTGTTTTAGTACGTCATCGGGTACGCCATTCCACTGATTAGGGCGGTTGCCCACGTACCCAATGTCTTTGCCGCCAATTTCTGAAGTATAAAAACCGGTGGCCGTCAGATCCCTCATCAAATTAAAAAATGCCACGCCCTGTTTAAATTCCGCTTTTGCCCGGGCCGGGTAAGCGATATCATCCACAATCTGTAACCGCTGCTGTTCAGTGATGCCAACAAATGGTTTTTCAAATCGCTTCAGGCTTTCCAGGTCGAGCCAGCGGAGGCCACCCCTCATGGGTGTTTGGTGATGCGGCATATCGTTCACTATAAACGCAATGAAATCGGGTACTTTTGCATCGCTTGCGCTGCCGCTTACACCATCTTTAGGGATGATGATGTCTGCCAATACGGTGATCGTTGCCATTTCAGCAGCAGTAAAAAAAACTGTTTCCTTCAGTTTCTTATTCGCTTCTTTTTCCTCGGCCATGCGGTCAGCATCGGCATCTGTTGCAGCAGCGGCATCATTGGTTTTCTTATCTGCTGTTTTGCATGCATCCAGCATAATGCCCGTTGAGGCGGTGCCGATGATAAGTGCTTTGATGGATTTGCGTCTGTCCATTTTTAATTATTTTAAATGTTGAATTCTGAATTTTGAATTAGAAAAATCAGCTAATTCAAAATTCAGAATTTAAAATTCAGCAGAGGTTTTACAAGTTTTGTTTCTTCAACTGGTCAACAATGTATTCGCTTGCTCTCATGCTGAGTGCCAGTATCGTCCAGGTAATATTTTTATCAGCCTGTGATACGAATTGCCCCCCATCCACGTTGAACAGGTTTTTACAATCATGGGCCTGGCTCCATTTATTAAGGGCAGATGTTTTGGGATCGTCTCCCATCCTTACTGTTCCTGCCTCGTGAATAATATTACCGGGATTTGCCAGCCCATAACTGTTCTTCTCATCATCCGTATCGCCCCAGGTTATTACGGCTCCCATTTTGTGCATGATCTCCCGGAAAGTATCTTTCATGTGTTTGGCCTGCTTCACTTCGTGGTCGCTGTATTTTGTATCAAAACGCAACACAGGGATCCCATACTTATCTACCACATTGGGGTCTATTTCGCAAAGGTTACTGGCCATTGCAATACTTTCGCCCCGGCCGGCCATGCCTACGCTTGCGCCATAGAAATAACGGTAATCTTCTTTTAAAGATGCACCATACCCACCAGCTTCTTTTTGCCTGCCATTCACCGGGAATTTGCCGTTCTGCCCTTCTATACCAAACCCAAAACCATACGCCGGCTGGTCCATACCACCCCAGTACTCGATGTGATAGCCTCTCGGGAAATCCAGTTTTTTATTATCGCCCCACCATGGAGAATATACATGCATCCCCCCTACTCCATCTTCGTTGTATCTTTTTCTGCCAAACAATTGTGGCAATACGCCGCCTAAGGCTGCACCAGTACTGTCGTGCAGGTACTTGCCCACCACGTTACCAGAGTTGGCAAGTCCGTTGGGATGTTGTTTGGATTTTGAATTCAGTAACAGCCGGGCACTTTCGCAGGCACTGGCAGCCAGTATCACCACTTTACCCCTTACCTGGTATTCCTGCAGGTCTTCCTTACTAACATAAGAAACTCCCGTTGCCAGGCCTTCTTCATTTGTTGTGACTTCTCTTGCCATTGCATTGGTAACAAGATCGACATGACCAGTGGCAATCGCTGGTTTTATCAGTACAGAAGAAGAAGAAAAATCTCCATACACTTTGCAGGAACGACCGCACTGTCCGCAGAAGAAACAGGCACCCCGTTCTTTGTTGATCTGTTTGGTAAGGATGGACAGCCTGGATGGTATAACAGGAACGCCTGCCCCAACAGCCGCCTTTTTAATAAAGAGTTCGTGCAGCCTTGGTTTGGGTGGCGGTAAAAAGACACCGTCGGGGTCGTTGGGCAAACCTTCGTTGCTGCCAAATACGCCTAACAACTTGTCAATTTTGTCGTAGTAAGGTTTAATGTCTTCGTACCCGATCGGCCAGTTATCGCCAAGTCCATCAATATTTTTTCTTTTAAAATCATCCGGCCCAAAACGCAGCGAAATTCTCCCCCAATGGTTGGTACGGCCACCTACCATTCTTGCACGCCACCATTCCCATTTATCACCTTCGGCATGGGTATACGGTTCGCCATCGATCTGCCAACCCCAGTAACAGCCGTCAAAATCACCAAAGGGGCGAAATTTTGTACTGGCTCCGCGGCGGGGCGATTCCCATGGATTTTTTAACTGCGCAGAATTGATGGCCGGATCGTAATTCGGTCCGGCTTCAAGTAAACAAACATTCAAGCCTGCATTGGCCAGTACATACGCAGCCATACCGCCGCCGGCGCCGGAGCCCACGATCACCGCATCATATAATTTTGTTTGCTTTTTTATCTGAAGGTTATCTCCCATAGAATATTTTTTGTCAGTTAAATTTCAATAAACGATAACTCCCCACGCTCAGCATGAGGAGTTAATAATAGCGGCCCCCGGCCTCAAAGTTCTTTCACTTTGATGTTCCTGAACCAAACAGCATGTCCATGATCCTGCAATGATATTTTGCCTGATGTAAATGTTCCAAAACCAGGCATGTCTTTAAATTTACTTCCTGCGATGAGTGCCTTCCAGCTATCGTTCCACATGGTAGTGGATACAACCACAACGCCGTTAAGCTTTAACGTTAGTTTGCCTTTGTTGCTGATGATCTCTGCCCTGTTCCACTGGTTGTATGGCTTTACAGGTTCTACCCTGCTTTTGATGAGATCATACAAGTCGCCAGCACGGTGTTTGGTGATCTTTCCGTCGTCGTGCCCTTCATTGTCCAGCACCTGCACTTCAGGGCCCGTATACCAGGGGTACTCAAATTTTTCACCTTCCTGTACATAGAACATAATACCACTGTTGCCGGCTTTGGAAATCTTCCATTCCAGTTTCAAATGAAAGTTGGTTAGCACTTTTTCATTCACGATATCGCCCCCGCCTTTTACCTGCCAGCCATCTTTATTGGTTGTATCCAGGTAAATAGCGCCATTGGCCACTTTCCACGCATCGCCGATCTCCGGTTTATTGTAAGTATGCCAGCCGTTGGTAGTTTTTCCATCAAACAATAGTTGCCAGCCTTCTTTTTTTTCTTTGACAGAAAGCGTATTGGGTTTTTGCTGGCCAGTTGCAAGGAAGCAAAAAAGAATAGCCGCAATCGTTAGTACCTGTTTCATCTTTTATAATTTATTTTTTCAGCATTAATACATATTTCACCATCGCTGCGGCATCCTCAGCAGATATAGCTGGATGCGCTGTCATAGGAACAGTGCCCCAGTTTCCGGAGCCACCCTTTATTACCTTACCAGCCAGCAATGCAACGTTTTCAGGCGTATTGGCATATTTATCAGCCACTTTTCTGTAAGCAGGCCCTACGGAAACATCGTCAATTTTATGACAGGTAAAGCAATCTGATTTACTCACCAGGTCACGCCCTGCAACGAATGCAGGATCATCTGTTACGTCTTTTTTATCTCCATTATCTGCATCGTTATTGCCACCACAGGCATACAGTGTAGCAGCTACTGCCAGGCACAAAAGCATTTTTTTCATATCGTATCGTTTTATGTTTAAAAAATTGAACAATTATATTCCCAATAATTTTTTATTAAAGGTATCATCCGTTTGCGTTTGCACAAAATCATCAAAGGCTTTTTCAGTTACTTTAATGATGTGATCCTTTATAAAAGGCGCACCTTCTGCTGCGCCATCTTTTGCATTTTTTATAGCACACTCCCATTCCAGCACTGCCCATCCCTTGTAATTGTATTGCGCCAGTTTGCTGAAGATGGTTTTAAAATCTACCTGGCCATCTCCCAGCGAACGAAATCTTCCTGCCCGGTTTACCCAACTTTGAAAACCGCCATACACTCCCTGCCTTCCGGTAGGGTTGAGTTCTGCATCTTTTACATGAAAAGCTTTGATGCGTTCGTGATAAATATCAATGTAAGCCAGGTAATCCAAATGCTGCAATACAAAGTGCGATGGGTCGTACAGCAGGCAGGCTCTTGTATGGTTGTTTACTTTTTCTAAAAACAATTCATACGAGGCGCCATCGTGCAGGTCTTCACCGGGATGAATTTCATAACATACATCTACACCACATTCATCAAAATAATTTAAGATGGGTAGCCAGCGACTGGCAAGTTCTGTAAAGCCCGTGTCCACCAACCCTGCAGGCCGCTGGGGCCATGGATAAACCAGGTGCCACAGCAGGGCGCCACTGAAAGTGGCATGAGCCGTGAGTCCCAAATTTTGTGATGCCCTGGCGGCATATTTCAATTGCTGTACAGCCCAGGCAGTTTTTGCCTTGTTATCTCCTTTTAATGCCGGAGGGGCAAAGCCATCGAACAGCGAATCATAAGCAGGATGCACCGCCACCAGTTGCCCCTGTAAGTGGGTTGATAATTCAGTGATGGCTATGCCTGCTTCTTTCGCAATGCCTGCCAGTTCATCGGCATAGGTTTTACTTTCCGCAGCTTTTTGCAGATCTATAAACCGGCTGTCCCAGGAAGGGATCTGCACGCCAACAAACCCCTTTGCTGCCGCCCATTTACATATGGAAGCAAAAGAATTATAGGGCGCTTCATCAGTTGCGAATTGAGCAAGGAATATACCCGGACCTTTTATTGTTTGCATAATATATTATTTACTTCATCACCCATTCTCATCCCTCTTCAGGAAAAGAGGAGGGGCATTGTTTCGTCAATCAATACATCTTTTCCACATCAGCTAATATCTTTCATCTTTACTCACTTAGTCGTTTTTGTAAAGGCTTTCAATTTACGGGGGCTTTAAGTTCTCCTTTAGGTGGCGGGGGTGTAACAAATTGCGTCCACTTCATATCACTTTGCCCCGAAGCCACCACGGTATCAATAAACGCCATGCCCCTGATACCATCTTCAACGCCGGGGAAATCGGCCGCTTCTTTCGGTGCCTTTGTACCTTCCAGTTTGGCAGACAAGGTCAATGCGAAATTTCTATAGATGTTGGCGAATGCTTCCAGGTAACCTTCGGGATGCCCGCCCGGTGTGCGGCAATTGTGAATGGCATAACTTGATAAACGATCGCCATAGTTTCCACCTGCTCTCAGTATCTGCGCTGGAGCATCGAGCCATTTTACCAGCAAGGTATTGGGTTCCATCTGCGCCCATTCCAATCCTCCCTTTTCACCATATACCCTTATCTTTAGTGCATTCTCTTCGCCAGCCGCAACCTGTGATGCCATTAATACACCCGCTGAGCCGTTATTAAATTTCAGCAATACATTACCATCATCATCCAGCAGCCTGCCTGCAACCATGATATTGAGATCGGCGCAAAGATGGGTGATCGTTAAGCCCGTGATGTATTCTGCCAGGTGCGCTGCATGCGTACCAATATCGCCCATGCTGCCCGCCTTGCCACTCTTGCTGGGATCTGTGCGCCAGGCAGCCTGTGCATTGCCTTCTCTTTCACTCAGTTTGCTCAACCAGCCCTGCGGATACTCTACCCACACCTTCCTAACGTTGCCCAGTACCCCATCTTTTACCATCGCCTTCGCCTGCTTTACCATGGGATAGCCGGAATAGGTATGGGTTAAGCAAAGCAGTAATCCTGTTTGTGCTACCAACTCCTTTAATTCAACAGCCTCTGCCAGGTTGAACGTGATCGGTTTTTCTATCACCACATTAAAGCCTTTCTGCAAGGCCAGTTTGGCTGGCGCAAAATGAGCGAAGTTGGGAGTAACAATGGTTACAAAATCCATCCGCACATCCGCAGGTAACCGGCTCTCCTTTTCGATCATTTCTTCGTAATTCATGTATATCCTGTCTGCCGGCAAAAACAGGTCCTCACCGGATTCTTTTGCCACGTCAGGTCTAACGCTCAAGGCGCCGCAAACGATTTCCACCAATCCATCCATATTAAAAGCAAGGCGATGTATGGCACCAATAAAGGCATCTTTTCCGCCGCCGATCATGCCCATGCGTAGTTTTCTTTTCATATAACAAGAGAAGATTTTTGAGAAGGAAAAATTTTAACAAGTTTACGATAAGATTTTCTTTACTGCTATATTTTTTTTGAAATACCTGTACATACTGATACTTTTTTATCTGATCATAAAGCGCAATCGATTGTTGAGATTTATTTTGTTGCCAGCAGTAAAAAAAATGTACAAAGCGTGCCAGATAAAAAAATAAAAATTTACATTTAGCTTTCTGTTCAGATTTGCCAACAAAACCACTACTTGCTAATATGAAAAATGCTATCCGCTTTCAGTTAAGTGTAATGATGTTTTTAAACTTTTTTATTTGGGGAGGCTGGTTTGTAACACTTGGCACTTTTCTCAACAATAACCTGCATGCTTCCGGTACAGAAACGGCCAGTGTATTTTCTACCCAGTCATGGGGTGCCATTATTGCTCCTTTTATAATCGGGCTGATCGCAGACAGGTATTTCAATGCGGAAAAAATATTGGGCGTATTGCATATTGCCGGGGCAATACTGATGTACCAGATGTATAACTCAGGAGCGATGGACTCTTTTTATCCTTACGTATTAACTTATATGATCGTGTATATGCCAACGCTGGCATTGGTGAACTCTGTTGCATTCAACCAGATGACGGATCCTGAAAAGGAATTTTCTTCGATCAGGGTATTCGGGACCATTGGCTGGATAGTAGCCGGGCTGGCGATCAGCTATCTCTTTCACTGGGACTCCAAAGAAAGCACAGAAGGCGGCTTGCTTAAAAATACTTTCCTCATGGCCTCGGTGGCATCACTGGCATTGGGAATTTTTAGTTTTACATTGCCTAAAACGCCTCCGAAGAAAAGCACCGGCGAAAAAGTTAGCGTTAGTGAAATGCTCGGACTAAATGCACTGAAATTATTAAAAGATAAAAATTTTGCGATCTTCTTTGCATCCTCCATACTCATTTGCATACCACTGGCCTTTTACTATCAAAATGCAAATGCATTCCTCTCTAATATTGGCATGGACAACCCTACCGGCAAAATGACCATCGGGCAGATTTCTGAGGTATTGTTCCTGCTGTTGCTACCGGTATTCTTTACAAAATACGGTTTTAAAAAAACCATCCTGGTGGGCATGCTTGCCTGGGCTTTGCGGTATGCATTGTTTGCTTATGGCAATGCTGGTTCACTCAGCTTTATGCTGATCACCGGCATCGCTTTGCATGGTGTTTGCTACGATTTCTTTTTTGTATCAGGACAAATCTACACAAATGCAAAGGCGGGTGAAAAATACAAAAGCGCCGCACAGGGTTTGATCACACTGGCCACTTATGGCATCGGTATGCTCATTGGTTTTTGGGTAGCAGGTATCATTACAGATCATTACAAAACAGCAGACAATGTATTTGATTATAAAATGATCTGGTTGATCCCCTCAGGGATAGCACTGGTAGTATTCCTCATTTTTGCAGGGGCATTTAAAGATGAGAAGAAACAACCTGCATTACAATAATCATCATAATACAAAGGCGATATGAAAACAACGAACCGAAGAAATATGATAAAGAATATTGCAGGGGCCTCAATGGCATTTGGAGCTGCTACAGCTTTATCTGCTTTTAATACCGGCGACCACAATACTGATACAACATTAAAGGGAAATATCAATCATTCGGTTTGCAAATGGACCTTTGATTTTTTGCCGCTGGAAGATCTCTGCAAAGCCGTTAAACAAATTGGGTTCTCCGCCATTGACCTGCTTACTCCCAAAGAATGGCCTGTTGCGCAACAATACGGCCTGTATAGTTCAATGTGCTATATCGCCGGCGAGGTAAGCCTTACCAAAGGTTTCAACAATCCAGTTTACCACGATCAGTTGATCAAAGACTATGTTGATGTAATCCCATTGATGGCAAAGGCAGGATATAAAAATCTTATTTGCTTCAGCGGCAACCGCAATGGGATGGATGATGAAACTGGTTTGAAAAACTGTATAACCGGTCTGCAAAAAATACTGCCGCTGGCAGAAAAGAATGGCATCATTATCCAGATGGAATTGTTCAACAGTAAAGTGGATCACAAAGATTATATGTGTGACAAAAGCGCCTGGGGAATCGAACTTTGTAAAAGACTCGGCTCGGAAAGCTTCAAGCTGCTGTACGATATCTACCACATGCAGATCAACGAGGGCGACGTAATAAGAACCATTCGTGACAATCACCAGTATTTTGGTCATTATCATACAGCCGGTGTTCCGGGAAGGCACGAAATTGACGAAAGCCAGGAACTTTATTATCCTGCCATCATGAAAGCAATTTATGATACGGGATACAAGGGATATGTAGCACAGGAATTTATTGGTACCGGTAAAACAAATGAAGAGAAGGTTGCTGCATTAAAAGATGCAGTGAGAAGATGTGACATTTAAACTCAACAATCAAAACTATAATTTAAGATCATGCCTGAAAACAATAACTACGATGCCATTGTGATTGGCTCCGGTATCAGCGGCGGATGGGCTGCAAAGGAACTCACAGAAAAAGGTTTGAAAGTTTTAATGCTTGAAAGGGGTGAAAATATTGAGCATGTAAAAGATTATGTAAATGCCAATAAAGATCCCTGGGAGTTTCCGCATGCAGGTGGCCGTACCCAAAAGATGATACAGGATCATCCTGTGTTAAAAAGAGATTACCCCCTGAATGAGATGAACATGAACTGGTGGGCCAGTGATAAAGACAGTCCTTATACTGAAATAAAACGCTTCGACTGGTTCCGTGGATACCATGTTGGCGGCCGCTCACTGATGTGGGGGCGCCAGAGTTACCGCTGGAGTGATTTTGATTTTGAAGCCAATGCAAAAGACGGGCATGGTGTAGACTGGCCTATCCGCTACAAAGACCTGGAACACTGGTATGGCTATGCAGAAAAGTTTGCCGGCATCAGCGGCTCAAAAGAAAACCTGCCGCAATTGCCTGATGGCATATTTATGCCGCCAATGGACCTGAACTGTGTAGAAAAAGATGTGGCTGCAAGGATCAAAGAACATTATAAAAATGCCCGTACGATGATCATTGGGCGTACGGCGAATATTACCGAACCACTCGAGGGAAGAACCAATTGCCAATACAGGAACAAGTGCTGGCTGGGATGCCCGTTTGGCGCTTATTTCAGCACACAATCCTCCACGCTGCCGGCTGCGATGAAAACAAAGAATTTGACGCTGCGGCCAATGTCGATCGTAACAAAAATTTTGTACGATAAAGACACTAAAAAGGCGAAGGGTGTGGAGGTATTGGATGCAGAGACCAACAAGACCTACGAATATTTCAGCAAGATCGTATTTGTAAACGCCAGTACGCTTAACTCTACCTGGATATTGATGAATTCGGCGACAGATATCTGGCCCGACGGGCTGGGCAGCAGCAGTGATGCATTGGGCCGCAACCTGATGGACCACCATCTTGGGGTAGGCGCAAGCGGTAGAGTGGAAGGGTATGAAGACAAATACATTTACGGCCGCCGGGCCAACGGCGTGTATGTGCCCCGTTACCAGAATTTATTTGGCGACAAAAGAGATTATGTACGTGGGTTTGGCTACCAGGGTGGTGCCAGCAGGGAAGGATGGCAACGAAGCATTCCTGAACTAAGCATTGGCGCCGATTTTAAAAATGCCATTACGGAACCGGGTGAATGGACCATGGGCATGGGCGGTTTTGGAGAAATTTTACCGTATGCCGAGAACAGGATAACACTTGATAAAACAAAGAAAGATAAATGGGGCCTGAATGTACTGGCGATCGACTGCGAACTGAAAGAAAATGAAAAGAAGATGCGCAAAGACATGCAGAACGATGCCATTGAAATGCTTACCGCTGCCGGCGTAAAAGATGTACATGGCTGGGAAGCTGATGGCACGCCCGGAAGAGGTATCCACGAAATGGGAACTGCCCGTATGGGAAGAGACCCTAAAACATCGGTATTAAACGGCAACAACCAGGTATGGGATGCAAAGAATGTATTTGTAACCGATGGTGCTGCGATGACCTCTGCAGCTTGTGTTAATCCATCACTTACCTACATGGCATTGACTGCGAGGGCAGCCAACTTTGCGGTGGAAGAACTAAAAAAAGGCAACCTGTAAGCAGCGGAAAACGGCAACAAATTATCCCCTGTTATCGGGCACCGTTAAAAGATGCGCAGTGAGCGACGATACTATTCACAAAGCTGGCAGTTAAGTAAAGTCATTTTACTTGCTGTAAGTCAAAACAACAAACTATGAACAGAAGAGAATTATTAAAAATGGTTTCCCTTGCTACTGGTGCAGTGGTGATCGGGGGAGAATTTTTCCTGTCTGGTTGCAAAAACAGTGCAGATGTTGGTGGCAGTACTTTCAGCAAAGACGATATCGCCTTTTTAGATGAAGTAGCAGACACTATTATTCCTACTACCACAAGTCCGGGTGCCAAAGCGGCAAAGGTTGGCACGTTTATGACCGTAATGGTGAACGATTGCTATACCGAAGCCGATCAGAAAATATTCCACAATGGTATTGGCAAACTGAATGAGGCAAGCAAAAAAAAATTCAGTGCAGGATTTATGGATATCAAACCGGAACAGCGCCTGGAATTATTAAAGGAGATAGACGCCAATGCAAAAGTCTTTAATAAAAAAGTGGATGATATTTTTAATGCTTACACCGCTGAACAAAAAACACAAATGGCACTGGATAAGAACAAAGATACCAAAGATCCCAAGGCAGATAAGATGAGGGAAAATCCTGATCATTATTATATACAGATGAAACAACTGACATTGCTGGGATACTTTACTTCAAAAGAAGGTGCTACACAGGCATTGCGCTACCTGCCCGTACCCGGTAGGTATGACGGATCATTCCCTTATAAAAAAGGTGATAAAGCCTGGGCTACCTAACTATCTACTCATCTTATAAAATTATTATCATGTTATCAAGACGAACATTTTTAATGAACTCAGGCCTTCTTGCAGCAGGGTCGCTGATGGGTGCCGAAGCCTTTGCCACAAAAGGTTTTAATAAAAAAAAGATTGGGATACAGTTATATTCGTTAAGGGATGAGGTAGCCACCGGCCTTGAACCCGTTTTTAGACCCGTTTTTAGAAAAATAGCTGCCGCTGGATACAACAGCGTTGAAATGTATGGCTATAACACCAAAGATGGTTTTTTTAAAAACAATGGCAAAGAAGTGGCGGCTATGCTGAAAGCCAACAACATCGTTTCTCCAAGCGGACATTACCAGCTTGATCTTTTTAATAACGACGGGCAGCAAACCATTGACACTGCAAAGGAACTGGGGCATGACTATATTGTAATACCGTGGTTTCCCGAAGACCAGCGCAATTCACTAGACGATTATAAAGTGATCGCTGAAAGAGTAAACAAAGCAGCCGTGTTATGCAAACAAAACAATATTAAGCTTGGCTATCACAACCACGATTTCGAATTTAAGAAATGGGAAGGCGATGTTTGCGGTTATGATATCCTGCTTAAAGAATGCGACAAAAACCTGGTTGCCTTTGAACTTGATATATTCTGGGCAGTATCCGCCGGGCATAACCCGGTAGATATTTTTAAAGAGCACCCTGGCCGTTTTAAAATGTGGCATGTAAAGGATATGGATAAAAGCGATCCTAAAAAACAAACGGAAGTTGGTTCTGGTTCCATCAATTTCAAAAAGATCTTTGCGAACGCAAAATTATCGGGACTTGAATATTTTTATGTAGAACAGGAAAACCTGCCTGTACCCGGTGATGCCAATATTAAAAAGAGCATCGACTACCTGAAGAAAAACATCCTGGCAGGGTTGAAATAAAAAAACACTGATTGATAAAAAAGGATGTGATCATATCACATCATAGTAGTGGGAAAAAGAACAAAGGCCGGTCGCCCTGGGGCGACCGGCCTTTGTTATCAGCTGACTATTAATTTTTAATACCCGGGATTTTGTATCAATACAGTTGGCCCTACTGCATCCACATCTCTTTGCGGAATCGGGAATACCAACTCATTGGCATCAAAATCAAATCCATCTGTGGACTGGTGCAGGCGCTTCATATCGTGTATGCGTTGCCCTTCATGCGCCAGTTCAAGATGTCTTTCATAAGTGATATCATCAAGTGTTACTGTACTGGCCGCTGAGAGCCCGGCACGCTGGTGAACGGTGTTGTAATCGTCCACTGGTGCCGCTCCTGTAGAAGTTCCCAGCCTGGAATTTGCTTCTGCCCTGGTAAGATACAATTCTGACAACCGCAGCAAAGGAATGTACTTGTATTGCAGCAACCATTTTCCGCTGTAAAAATATCCGCCGCCATAATCAAAAAACAGCGCCAGCCGGCTGTCGGACGGATCATATAGATCAAGGTGTTGCTGGTTGATCTCCACATCTCCATCCCTTGCACCATAATCTGCAATTGACCAGTAAGTGTGCAGGTCATTGGTGCCATCCTGTGCAGTAATGGGCAATACAAAAATGTCTTCATTTGAAGGAGCTGTATTGTTAAACGCCTTACTGTATTCTTCTTCCAGTTGTGCACCGGAGTTTTCAATTACATCGCTTGCTTCATCACGTGCTTTTGCATAATCACCCATTTGCAGGTACACTCTTGATAATATGCCGGCTGCAGCATATTTGCTTGCATAAACGCCATAGTCTTCCGACATTAACGACTTAGAAGTGGTAAGGTCGCTGACGATTTGTTGATAGGTTTGCTCAACAGTACTCCTGGCTACTTTATGAGCAGCATCTATCACACCGTCAGTTGTAGGTGTGGTTACGATTGGCACACCTAAGTTGGAGGTTACATTGCCGGCACTGTATGGTTTCGCATACAGTTTTACCAGTTCAAAATATACCAGGCCTCTTAAAAATAATGCCTCGCCTTTCACCCTGTCACGGTCTTCCTGCTTTACTACATCAATGTTTGCAATAATACCGTTACAGATATTAATTGCCCGGTACGCCTCTGTCCAGGTATCCCTTACAAAACTATTGGTGGTTATAATGGATTTATTGTACACTTCATCGGGCTGATTAAAGGTACCCACCCATGATATTTCTCCATCGGCTCCAAGTAATTCTGAATACAACTGAAGTTCTCCCCCCAACAGATCACCACCACTTACTACATCGTAAGCGCCATTGAGTGCGGCTTTAACGTTGGCATCGGAAGTAAATACAAGCGCTTCATTTACACTCTGGGTTGGATTGATATCCAGCTTTTTTGAACAGGATGCAAAGATGAGCGCCGGTATCGTTATGATTAAAAATATTTTTTTCATGTCATTTTTTTTATTTGTTCTGAAATTGCAAATAACGGGTTCAAGTTAATTTGCCTGCTGATTAAAATCCAAGGTTAAGTCCAAAAGAAATGTTCTTTATCTGCGGAGCAGCGTAAAAATCAGATCCCTGGTTGCGGTTGCCTGCCCTGTAATCAGTATTTACTTCAGGATCCCATCCCGGGTAGCTGGTGAAAGTTAACAGGTTCACTGCTGTAACATATAGTTTTACACTATTCAGTTTTGCCTTTCTTGCTATAGACGAGGGAATGTTATATGCCAGTGTGATATTTTTCAACCTGATATAATCTGCATCATACACATACCTGCTGGAAGCGCTGATACCATCAGCACCATAACCACCCAGGCGCAACTGCGGGATCTGTGTGATATCACCAGGTTTCTGCCACCTGCCTAACTGGTCACGTGTTTGGTTATCGAACCAATCGAAACCGGCGCTCATAAAGCCGCCTGCACCATTCTGCACCTGGTTGCCAAATACGCCCTGGAACAAAACAGACAATTCAACTCCCCGGTAATTAAAAGTATTACCAAAGCCAGCGATTGTTTTGGGGTTTGGATTACCTACTACGAAATTGCCTGCATCATTGTATGAATTGGTGGTCGTTTTTCCATCCTGTTCAAAGAAAAGGGCATCCCCGTTTGCCGGATCAACACCTGCATATTTTGGTCCGTAGAATACGCCGATCGATTCGCCTACGATCAATGAATTCAGGTAGCGTCCGTCATTACCGGGTATGATGGTTTGATCACCGTCCAGTTTCAGGATTTTATTCCTGTTGAATGAAATATTGAAATTAGATGACCATTTGAAATTTTTGGAAATAATATTATCTGTATTCAATACAATTTCAATTCCCTTGTTTTCCATGGCGCCGATGTTCACAGTTTTGGTTGTATAACCGGCTGATGATGGAACAGGAACATTGTAAATAAGGTCTTCTGTTTTTCTTTTGTAATAATCGATCTCACCGCTGATCCGGTTATTGAAAAATCCGAAATCAAGTCCTATGTCAACCTGGTTTGATTTTTCCCACTTCAAATCAGGATTAGCAAGTTGCGTAGAGACCAACCCACCGGTTCCATCGTAAGATGCACCTCCCCACAAACCAAGGTGTGCAAAATCGCCAAAGCCATCAGCGTTACCCGTTAAGCCCCAGCTTCCCCTTAATTTCAGGAAACTCAGCAGTTTTGATCCTTTAAGAAAATTTTCTTCAGACATTATCCAGCCTGCAGATACTGCGGGGAAAAAACCATAGCGGGTATCACTTCCAAATACAGAGGAACCATCAACGCGGCCACTTAGTGAGAACAGGTAGCGGTTGCTGAGTTTGTAGTTAGCCCTTGCAAAATAGGATAAGAATGCAGAGTTTGATTCCCTGGACGTTCCCCCTTTAATTACACCTGCACTTGCCAGTTTCCTCAATGTTTCTACCGGGAACTGTTCGCCGTATACATTGGCAAATTCAGAATTGTATTTCTGGTAAGACATACCGGCAACAGCTTCCAGGTCATGCTTATTGCTTAACTTCTTTTTGAAAGAAAGATAGTTGTTGATGTTGTAGTCAGTACCCCTGAACCAGTCAGACTCTCCATAACCGTTGGAACCATTTCCATAAGCAGTTCTAAAACCATAGAACTGGTCGTCATTCTGGTTTTGGATATCTACACCAAATTCGGAGCGGAAGAATAAGGAAGGAGAGAAATTATATTGCCCAAACACATTTCCGATGTTACGGAAAGTAATAGACTTATATTTTCCATCTGTATAATCTACATAAGGATTACTGTAGGTTGTGGTTGTGGTATTATATACAACCCCGTTCAGGTCTCTTAACGGAGTTATTGGAGCCAGGGCAACTATCTGCATTGGAGTAGTAAACTCGTTGTCTACCGTAACCCTTCCGGACACAGATTGTGTGAGGCTGAGGTTAACCCCAAGTTTAAATTTATCAGAAACCAACTGTTCAAGATTTACCCGTCCGGAAAATCTTTTAAAATTATTTCCGATCAAAATGCCATCCTGCTTTACATAAG